>SDBU01000314.1_pt1 | contig 68686 bp, 145 predicted proteins | sample 2277071 | NCBI WGS metagenome assembly SDBU01 (sample SAMN10397929, study PRJNA504765) | marine sediment metagenome | isolation source: marine sediment core GS08_GC12, 126 cmbsf | place: Arctic Ocean: Gakkel Ridge, Loki's castle | collected 2008 | reverse complement strand
GTACGGAGTGGTATCGTCGTTTACAACGAAGATGAGGTCGGAGCCGTCTGTATCCAGCGCAGGGCTGGAGTGCCTATGCATCTGGTACCCAGTGCCTGTTCCGACGTGGACATACAGAGGGTTGGTCGACCCACTATTGTCGATGGTGATGGCAGATCCAGAGCGCCAGACAGCAGGCTCGTTTCGTAGCCGCTCAGCTATCGAGTGAATGTGGCCTCGCTCCCCACGCTCTCCGGAGCCAGCACCATGGACCTCTTCAATGTGGTCTGTCCATGCGTGCATCTTCAGGATACCGTGGGTTTGAACGCTTGTGGCGTCTTGGACGACAACAGTACAAACCCTGGCGTGGTGTTCACCGGGAGTATCACTAGGCCAGTCTGTAGTAGACTTAACAAGAGAAATAACCCCGCCGATGAGTTCGAATACAACGAAGTTCTCAACAGGAACCGTGGCAGTACCAGCAGTCAGGGTAAGGGTCTCCGCCCCTCCGCTGGGTGTGTATGTGTAGTTCTGGCCTTCGAACTGGACTTCCAAAGGATCGGTCGCAGCCTTACCGGGCGCGGTGTTTGTGATCGTGAGTGTGATCGTAGCTCCGTCTGAGGCTACGGTCATCCCTATCGCTTCGTCGTCACCGAGACCGCCGTCGTTCAGATGGAGCAGGTTGGCGATGCCTTCGTGGGTATCTGTGGCGATGACTCTGGTATCGAGTCCCAGAATTGGGTGACCGTCCCCACCAGTAGACAAATAGAAGCGACTGGAATCAACCGTAAAGGTGTCCGTCTGGAACACCGCCCCGCCAGCTTCGGACTCCCGGAACACAATACCATAGAACCCTGCGGCTGCTTCCGCCGCGGCGACCACGGTTTCCATCTTGTCGTACACAGCGTTCTTGGTCGGAACCTCCAGAACCCCATCCCAAGAGCCGCCGTAAGCTTCGTCGGTGGTAAAGACATTCCCGCCCGCAGTGACGTTCCCAAGCGTTGCTTCGATATTACCGGTATTCGAATATATGTGTCCACCAGTGGCCCTTATGGTCCCTATGGCGTTGAAGGAACCACCGGTGAAGAACGTGGCGGCGATGTTCTGTTCCATAATTATGCTGAGCTGACTCGCTGCGTTTCTGTACAGCCCTGTACCGACTTCGTCAGAAAACCCATACGCAGGAATAACCGCAGCGCCATCACCGGCCCTGTAAGTACCGGGTGCGGTCACAACCTTCTCGCCGCTGTCCATTTCAAGATAGAGTATTTCCTCACCTGCGGCGCTAAGGCCAAGCTGGTTGGTTCCCTTTCTGTACACCCCTGTGTCTGGGTCTGATGAGAACGAGTATGCTGGAGCCGTCTTCACCCCGTTAGGAGCCAAGTGCGGCAATGTAGATGTCAGGGCGGTTGTGCTTACAGTAAACCGATTGGTCCCACTGGTCATGATACCAACAGCGTTTGCAGCGCTTCTGATGAGGCCGGTGTCTGGGTCGTTCTCCCAAGTGAACTGGGCGAGACCCGATCTGAGTGTAGCTGGAGATTTAACCTGAAGGATATCCGAGGTTACGCTGGTGTAGAAATCACCAATACCGGCCTCAACGTTACTGGCCCTCAAGAAGTTTTCAACTATCAAGTTCTGGTCGCTGTCGAAATACCCCGCCCGCTGACCGTCCGTAGCGAAGGCGATGCTGCCGTCGTCTGCCTCATTCTGGTACAGCCCCGTGTCGGAGTCAGGGAAGAAGTAGATGTCAGGAGCACCGGCGTTGCCCGTGTTCGTGACCTGGAGGCCCTGGGCGAGGAACAGCCTGTCGCTCAGGAAGCGGGTGTGGTAGCTCCCAGCGATAGACACAGCGAGGTCGTTCGCAGCCTTGCGGCTGAGGCCCATTGAGGTATCGTCTGTGAACGTGAAGGACGGGAGGGCCTCGGCTCCGTCGGCCTGTCCCAACGGCCCTACCATGTCGTCGCCAGCCACCTCCACAAACGCAGAAGATACAAAGACCTCGCCTCTGGCGTTTAGGATGACTGTCTTCTGGCTCGGGTTGGTCTTTTCCTGTGTCACGTAGAAGTCGAGAACGTTGACCTTGAGGTTGTGGACCTCAGGGAACAACGCGGAACCATCAGAGTGCCCGACAGTTATCCCGTAGAACTCCACGACCTGGGCGGTGGACTCGATCTCTATTGCCGTACCCAGGAGATTCCTGATGACGACGTTCGGACCAGCCTTGAGGGCCTTGAACGGGAGGTCATTCCCGGTCTTGCCCGTGTCGGATAGGATGATCTCGATGCCCGTGTCAGCGTTGCCCGATGGCGCGGCGGCACGATCACTGCTGTACGTGGAGACCAGAGCGGAGCCGTCAACGTCAACTGTGTTGCCGTCGTTTACGATGGTGATGGGGGAGGTGGCTGTGATGGACTTGAACTCTAGATCAACGCCAACCTTCTGCTTGAACCATCCCTCCCCTGCGCCGACGTTGCTCGCCGTGGTCGGGGTGTTCTGCTGGGTGACGTGGCCGTCGTCGTCGATCCACCACGTCGTGTACCAGTTCGGAACCTCTTCGGTCCCGGTGTTGTACGCGATCTCAAAGACGTCGGTGGTCTTGTTGTAGTGGGTGCGGAACTTGTTGTGGAAGTCTTGCTTGCCGATCTCGTAGGCTTGGACAGAGTTCTTGGCGATACCGGACAGGCTGGAGAAGTCCCCGGACGCATCGAGGCCGACGCCCCGGACCACCGGCTTCAGAGCGGACGTGTCGGTTCGTATCTCGCCGAGCTGCTGGCTAAACTTTTTCCCGAGGTTGGGCCATGTAGAGTAGAATTCGACTTCGACAGTATCTTCGCTAGCCACTTATAAACTCCTCGGCGGTCTTGGTGTGCTTAGATCTGTTGCACGGAGCACACGCTAGGCAGAGATTATCAGGACCGTTAGATCCTCCTCGACTAATAGGAAGCATGTGCTCAATTTCGTACCCCTCTTTAATGCTCGTACTACAGTAGTAGCAGCACGCTCCTTGGATGGAATACAAATTCCTGATGTCTGCTTTGGTAAACCTTCCACCGACTTTAGCTATACGGGCTCTTCGCTTATGCCCCGCTACTTTTGCGTTTGCCTTACCACGTTCTGGATTTTCTTTGTACCATTCCGCAGCACGGCTTCTCGCTTCCTCTCTATGCTGCTCTCTATACTCCAGCTCTTTTTGCTTGAGTGCTTCTTTATTCTCTTCGGAGTATCTTCTTCTAGTTTCTTTACCCCGATTTGTATTATCAGAATACCAGTGTCTCGCTCCTGTAGCTCTACAAGCATTGCAGTGAGAGCGTAATGATTTAGTCCCGTCCTTTTTAACATATGTGTTGTACACGAACTTAGAAAGATCAGTTTCATCACACCCGTGGCATACTTTAGCAGGTTGGGACATAGAACTCACTCCAGAATGACACTGCTGTGAAACTCCTCACGTAGAAATTTCCTGTCTGATAGAACATCGGTGTGAACGAGTCTGTAGGTGTGAATCCTCTGACATAGAAATTTCCTGTCTGGTAGAACATCGGCGTGAAGAAGTCTCTCTCGGTGAACCCACGCACGTAGAAGTCTCCGGTCTGGTAGAACATCGGCGTGAAGTAGTCAGTCCGGGTGAACCCGCGCACGTAGAACGCCTCGTCCTTGACGTAGAACTCTGCATACGGATCATCCGGTGTGAATCCTTCGTCGTCTGTCCATGTCGCCGCCCCAAATTGTATTTGAGTGGGCAGGACATCCATGTCTGTGACGTCAAGGAACAGCTCCTCGACGTTGGACGTATCCGCCATGTGCTGATCCTGGTTAGCGGGCAGCGCCCAAGGACCGGAATCAGTCTTAGGCTCCAGTGAATCCGCAAGGATCTGGTAATTTCCAACGTAGAAAGGCGCCATGCATCTCTAGCCTCGATTAGTTCCCAGGCGAGGTATGGAACACCGCTGCTGAGGACGCTACCTTATCAGAGACGATCTTGAGACCGTTACTGAAACGGGTTTCCACCCCAAGAATGAATGAAGTGTCCGCTAGCACGGGCACCACAAACAGCGTAACGTCGTCGTTATCCGTGATCGTAAACTCGGTGATCGCGTTCGACTCCCCCGAGGTCAGTAGGATCGTCTGGACAATGATTGGCTGTCCAGAGGCTACCGTAAGCGTACCCGCTGCGGCGTACTGGCTACTCGTTATTTGTGACGATATGTGACTCATCTACTTCTCCTTTTTCATATTCTAGTATCACGTCCTGTAAATACGCCAGGAAGTCGCAGGCGTGCTGGATCTCTTCCTGGCTACAGTTCCGCTCTTCTCGGTACACCGGTGGCCGCTTCTTGAAGGCTGTCAACAGGTCCATTTCCCGGGGTGTGTCGATCCACCCCAGCATCTCTCCTAGACTATCCTTCCCGAACCCAACGAGCACCAAACCATCTTTCGGCTTCTCAGACTCCATGTGCAGCTTCCTCCCTAAGTACGCGCAGTCTCCTACATAATTATAGGAATACTGACGGCAATTTGCAATTCCTGACAGGAAAACATATAATAACAGAGGAGATAAAAACATTCAGAGGAGAAACAATGGCGATCCAGGGTAGAGCGAACACAATCAGGGTCAAGACGAGCCTGTACAACAACCACATCAAGGGCAAACTGAAGGATGATGGGTCGAACCTGGGGGCTATGGTGTCCCAGTGGGAGGTGGGCCTCCAGCCAGCGACCGTGAAGAGCCTCCTGTACCTCGCCAAGGACACCTGTCGGGACGCGGGCACGGATATAGACATCAAGCCGCACGTAACGCGCATAGGACGCTCTAAACAGCAGAAGATGGTCCATGCCCTCAGTAAGAAAGAAATTGATGCCTTAGGGGCCGCTATAGAGGCTGACTTCCCAAAGCTGTGGCTCCCGTACTCGATAGCGATCAACACGGGCATGCGCCGGGGCGAGGTGTGGGGCCTCAAGTATGAGGACATCGACATTCTGAACGACCGCATTACTATCCAGCGCTCGTACAGCGGCCCAACCAAATCGGGGAAAACCCGTATCATTCCGATCAGTTACGCGCTCGAAAAGATTTTACTTGCAGAAACGGTAATTAAAACCTATAATAGAGTAGATGCATCGAAAAGGAAAGAGAACATCGTACCACATGTGTTCGATCCTAATCCGCCGCTCAGGCGGGCAGCAGAGAAAGCAGGGCTGAGGGAGCCTTCCAAATTGGTATTCCATTCATTGAGGCACAGTTTCGCGACGCTTGCTCTAGAGTCGGGCATAAGCCCTCGTCTTGTCGCTAAGACCCTAGGGCACGCTCAGGTGTCCACAACCCTCGACACGTACTGGGCGAGTACAGGGGAGCAGATTGACTTGGGGTTCCTCAGTGGTGAGTAAGTACGAGATCTTTGATATCACTAGAGACTGTGTAGGATGTGGTGTGTCGTTCACAACACATGGGCGCCCTGATAAGAAATGGTGTAGTAACAAGTGTTGTAGGCTTCAAGGGAAACCACCGAAAACAAAGGAGTGCTGTGTGTGCGGGAGCGTGTTTGAACCAAGAAGAGGAGAACCTGTAGCCTGCTCACAGCCATGCAAGTCTAAGATGCTTACTCTCGAAAGACAGCGGAAATACAAAGAAGCAACAGGATATGACCACCTTCCTGACGCCGGTTCAATGGGAGCTATAAGCGAACTACGAGTAGCTACAGATTTGTTAGCTCGTGGGTACATGGTATTTAGAAACTACGGACCCCACGGAAGCACAGACATTATAGCTTTATGGCCCGGTCCTAATCAGGTGCCGCTTCGTTTTGAAGTAAAGACACGGATAGATCTGAGTCACAGTCCGTTCGGTAGATACCAACAAGGACAGTATTTTGACCACTGGGCACAAGTCAACTATGCTGGCGAAGTTAGATATGTCCCAGAGCTACCAAAACAAGGAGAACAAAATGAAGAATCTATACGCGATGATAGTACTGACACTGGTGACATCTGTGAGCCACGCTCAACCTCCGAAAGAGGTAGTGGTAATAAACGAGCCTCTCATCGTAGAGGTAGTCAATCCAGCGCTTCCGAGCGCCCCGGTCCGTTGGCAGCTTGTAGGCTTTACTAGCGCCACCTACACTGGCGATATGGGAGGGGTCTTCGGTGCTACGCAAAAGTGCCAGCTTGAGTTTCCAAACAGTCGTGTTTGCTCCATAGAAGAAGTGGGAGCTACAACCTCTATACCACCAACACTAACTGGAGAGGCTTGGATCAATAGAGGATGTGGTGGGTGGACTACTACTTTTGTTGGGAATGGCTCTGAGGTAGTGACCACGATCGGGGAGGAGGTCTACGCAAACGACAGGTGTAGCACCGCGCACTCGATCGCCTGTTGCGCTCAGGTACCGTAAGGAGAGAAGGAAGTGAGTAAGACCTACCAGCACCCAGACGCGTGCGACCGCTGCCAGAGCAGGGTCGGACAGTACGTGGTGAAGAACAACATGGTCTGTTTAAGATGCAAACGAGAGCTAAAGAAGGAAGCCAAACAAGGGAGGAAAAATGGCAGAAACGTACACGCTGGACAAGAAGCGATTAACTAAGTGGCTCGCAAATGTGAACCAAGAAATTCTCAACGTTCAGTTCGGAGAACCTCAGTTCCGCACAGGCCCACCGATTCACTTTGAAGAGGGCAAGGCGGTCCCCGTCATAGCTACGCTGAAGCGGTTCGAGCAGGCCCCCACCAAAAAGAACTTCGACGCGTTCATCGCTCAAGTGTCCCAGGATCTGGGCAAGGCCACGGGCGAGGGCTTTGATACCTGGGGGCAGGGGCTCTTCACCAAGGTCGACGACGACGGCAAGCCCGCGGCGACCCCTACGAAGTCTTTCAGAGCCGTCATCAAGGACGGGTTCTACGACTGCTTCAAGGTGGCTCATGTTTCACTGGACCAGAAGCAGGTTGATCTGCTGGCGAAAGCGGCCAACAGGATGGCAGGGGAGTTCGAGAAGAAGATCTCTATCACCGTCACGGACCAGCTAGCGATACTGGTGGCCAGTATGAGGAAGACCGAGGCCCGGTTGAAGGAGGTGTCTGATGCAGCGCCGGATGAACTACGGGAAGAGGCTCAAAAGCGGGCGGACAAGAAGGCAGATGATGGTAAATGATTCAATAACTTGCAGGAACGGATTTATATTCCTATAATTAAGAAGGAGGGTGCGATGAGGAGTTTGACAGAGACCAAACGAAGACTCCTTCAGTCTGCGACAGAGATCAAACTCGGGTACGTGGCCCAGGGACAGTCCCTGAGATACCTAGCCGAGATCTATGATACATCACAAAGGATGATCTCCAACGTACTCAGGGAGCAAGGAGTGACGTTGAGGAGTCCTGGTAGACCGAAGACAAAGGAGAAATGATATGGCAGTAGTGGCACGATTGGTTAACCCAACACCGTTTGACGTGAAGATCCCCTACGAAAGGGGCGTCTTCCTCAACATCCCTGCGGACGGCGACATTGAGTTGTCCATGCAGCAACTGGACGACTTTCGCCCCGGCAAGCCTGGATCGGAAGAGCCCCGAAAGATTCTGGAGTTTGAAGGAGTGTTCCTTCAGGACTCAGACCTGAGCTACGACAGCCAAGCCCTGAAGGCTATTGGACTCGCTATTCGGGACCGGAAAGAGCGCATCAAGACCTTCATCGAGCGGACCCGCAATAGCCGGATCGCTGGTGGCGCGACGGTTGACGACGCGACGATGGAAGACTTGGTCAACAACGCGGGCTACGGCCGCATGCAAGACGACGTGGACTTGCTGGAACGCCGGGTCAAGAAGCTACAGATCGTGGTGAGCGCGGACAAGACCAGAGGCGCGGTTCGACAGAACCTCGATCCGAAGCGTACCGTCTTCGTGACCAACCCACCTCGGCAGTTCGCTTCGGTGACTGCTATGGAGATGTTCCTAGATGACCATCCGGACATCAAGGAAGCCCATGAGAAGCTGGTTGGTGGTGGTGAAGAGCCGGTTGTCACTGAGGTAGAGTAATGGGATTCAAAATCGAAGCAGATTCGGAGTTTATCGATATCGATAACTTCCGGATAGCACCAGGAGAGGCAGAAAAGCTACAGGCAGCAGTTAGCTTTGCCGGTGGCATGCGTGAGTTCCCGGGACTACCGCCCTTCATAGACTCCCACCAGTTCAGAGTGAGCTTCTTTGAAAATGGGGATCTGGAAGTGAGTAGGGTAGACGGAACAGGCACGACGTTGAAGTTTGACTTCAACACAATCGATGAGTTGGTGGTAGCAGTGAACACTGCTTTGGGGATCAGCGTGGACAGGAAGAGGTTGAATCCATCTCCTCGCCTCTCAGGATCTCTGGATTTCTTTAACAGCGGTGACGTCATAGAAGGAAGATCATAATGTGTAGTTAGATACTAGCGGAAGCGCTACATACTATATTAGAGGGTCCACTTCCAACCCAAAAAGGAAGGATAGAGCCTCAGCTTAGCTGGGGCTCTTGTCGTATGTAGTGAGCCCGCTTACCCTGTCTTCGAACACCCACTCCGAGTGCTTCTCTGTGAACTGCTCGAACGTAATGCTAGGCAGCACCACCTTGAGCTTGTTCCAGCAGTACTCCACATCTAGGATAGACGCAGGGCAGCGGACGATAGTGAATGGATAGTCTGACTCTGCGAGCTGATCCAGCCCGCGCCCCAGCTTAGCGTAGTACCTCTCCAGCTCTGTGTCGTAGTCGAACGTTGTGCCCCGCCGCTCCAGCCGCTCCTTCTGTATACCCATGGCGAGGTCGAGTGTCGCCACCGCATAGAAGACATGTTCAACTTCCCATCCGAAGTTCTCAACGTGGGTGTTCATGTTGTGCAGGAAGCCACCGTTGTGCTTGATGACCTTGGGTGCGGGGAAGTTGCGAGGGTCGTCTGATTGCATGATCCCTCCGGACCTGATCCACTCCCTGTGGACAGTGGTCTCCAGACTGCAGTGCCTCAGCATGTGCCAGATAAAACCAGAGCCACACCCTCCGGTTCCCATGATGAGGATCTTCCCATCACTCACCTGTCGTACACATCCAGAATACTCATCTCCTCTCCCTCCCACTGTACTCTCCTGTCTGCCCGGTAGCGTGGCTTTGAGCTTTTGAAATGCAGTATCTTGATCTCAGGAGATAGCATCGACTTGTCTGGTTCAGTCATCCGATGAACCCACCAGTTGTTGTAGTGCAGCGCCTCAACCAGCTTCACTCTAGCACCATTGACCATATGAACTTCGCCAACGTGGTCATACAAAGAGCCCGGTATGGCTGGACGGAGGAACTGCCCCTCTATGACTGTCTGGTCACAGTACACGTTCCCAGGGTTTTCTGTAGCGTCCAACTGCGGCGGTCCCAGTGCAGTTATCCAGTCCCGGAGGAACTTCCGTGCTGGCTCGTTGTTCTTGAAGAACATAACGCCTGCGTTGATGTTGACAGTATACCTCCTGTCTCTACGCGGACGAACTGTTACAGCTACATCCCACGAAGCATCAGCATCGAGTTCATCAATCCTGTCTATTAGGGTCGCATCTCCATCAATCCAAGCGACAGTCTCTTCTTCAGTCTCATCTAGAGATCTTAGAATCAGCTCTGGCTTTATGGCGTACCTGAACTCTTTCCATTCGTGACCGTTTCTCGGGTCGTCAACAAACGTTCCGAACCCAAGCCCTCCTAGATCAAAGATCTTGATGTCGTACCCAAACTCCTTACACTTCTTCTCACAAAACCTAACGGTCACATCGTATGACTTTGCTTTCTCGTTGAACGCTTTAGACCCAGCAGTTACTACGAGCACGATTCCTCCTTTATCTTAAAGATGTTGCTAACGTTCGAAAACGGCATCTCACCCTTGTAGCGCATCAGCTTGTTCAGCAGGTTGGCACCATGGATTACCTGCATCCACGTTGGCTCTCCTTCTCTAACCTGCTCAACACGCCCGTGTTTGTAGATCACCTTGTGACAGCACCGGTACGCCGTGAGCGGATCCGCCGGGGTCTCTACCATAGAAACGAACGGGTTGTGCAACGCGCCGATAGGGTACACGTTACCGCCGCACCACTTGTACCCTCTTTGCAGGTTGAGCCAGAACGGCAACCCGTTGGCTTTCATCTGTCTGGCGTACCGCTGGATCTTGTCGATGTGATCGGTGGCAATCGCGTCGTCGTTGTCAAGCCGGGTGGTTATGATGTAGTCAGCGTCCACGTCCTTCAGGTATTCCCTGAGTGGGGCGCGTACCGCCTCCTCAATTCGTATCCCTCGCCTGTGCGGGGTATGGGCACGCTTGATGTTCGTGAGGTCGAAGTCCGCGTACAGCACGGTGGCGGGGTACGCGTCCAGCACTACCTTGAAGCTGTCCGGTGTGCGGGCATCTGCTACCAGAATCCATTCGAAGTTCGTGTTGGTCTGGGACAGGACGGAAGGCAGACAGAACTTCTCAAAGAGCCGCTTGCGTGCCATCAGCCAGTCCAAGTCGAGGTTGTCCACGTTCCAGGGTGTGATAAGGTAGTGCCTCATTAGAGGTCCGTCCTCGGCGGCAGCGTCTTACCGGCCGCGATGTACGCCTGCTCCAGGCCCCAGAAGTAGTACCGCTTGTACTGCTTGTCTGTGAAGAGGGCTGTGTTGGCCTGCATCCAGATCCAAGAGTCAACCGCCTGATCGAACGACGTGTACGGGAACAGCTTGTACGGCTTGAACTGCTTCTTCATCGTTTGGTAGATCGTCGTTGGCGTGGAGTAGTTGAACTCCGGGTACAGCCGTAGCGCCTTCTTCCCAATGATCCTGCTGCCAGACCGGGTTGCCCAGTGGTAGTACTTGGGGCTCCTCTTCCCGTGGTGTTCAAAGAAGGCCATCTGCTTTGTCACATTGTGTCTATCCAAGTCAGTCTTCGTAGTGCCGCGGGGCCAGGGTCGGGGGTACCTGTTGATGCCGTAGTCGATGTAGTCTGCGACCTTGAACGCGATCACGTCGTGGAAGTCTTCGATGACGAACCACCGCTGAAGCTCGCGCAGGCTGGTGTGCCAGTTGGGGAACGTGTCGGAGGTGTCGTCCCATCCATCCGCTCGGTGCCTGCGGAAGTCCATCATGACCCCGCAGCGACTGTCCATCTCAGCGTGGATGGCGCGCGCTACGATCTCCTTCGGGTCTTGGTTCATGAAGAAGCGGTCACCCTCCATCCGCACCACCCAGGTTTCCTCAGTCTCGTAGGGGAAGTCCCTCTTGACTTGTTCCAGCGGGTACCCCCTGCGGTGCTGTATGTACCGCGCCTGCTCTTTCTCAGAAAACTCGTCACGAGTCCACACCTTAGAGACCACAGGGTGGTTCTTCAGGATCTCGTATGAGCCATCAATGGACCCATCGTCGTAGGCATACACGGCGTCGAACATCCCCTTAGCCTGATCCAGCACCTCAGGGAGAAGGTCCGCGTCGTCCTTCGTGTCGAGTGTCCCGATGATCTTCATGGCTTCTTGCCATACGCCTGTAGTGATTGCCATGCTGTGGGTATGACGGTGACATCGGTGAACCCTGCCCGACACATGTAGTGCCGTAGCGTGGTCTTGTTGAATGTGTGCTGCCTGTGGGCACTAGCCAAGGCACCCTCTGGTTGCGTGTACTGCTCCGCGTCCCGACAGATCATGGCCAGCGTGCCACCGGACTTCAACACCCGGTACCACTCGTTCAGCGCACCAATCGTGTTGGGGACTGCCTCTAGGTAGTTACTGACCACGTAGTCACATGACTCGGGCTTTTGGAACGAGAGCGTGTCTGCGGAGAAGTGGAAGTCAGCACCCAGTACGGTGCGACGCGTGTCCACCCCAACAGAGTCCTCGATCAGGAAGTCCCCGCAGCAGACATCGACACCATCCCCCTTAGCATACCATTCCAAGAACTCTCTGTCCTCTGCCAGCCCAACAGGCATCGGAGTGTCCAACCGCCTGCCCCACTTAGCGATGATCTTCTCTGCTCTGTCCTTGCAGAACTGGACCCTGCGGTCAACGATGCCCTGCATGTACTCCCTGTGTGCGTAGCTCATCATGCCCCCTTGAATAGATGTCTGTTCTCAGGCCGCGCCTTGGCTTCCTGCCAACCGCCATGTTTCAGAACCTCTACGACCCGCTTGAGCCGTGTAGCGTTCTCCCACCAGTGAAGCAGGACCTCTCTGTCCTGCATAAAGTCGTGGATGTCCTGGCCCTGGTACAGCGCCTGCACTACGCCACAGCCTCCTGAGAGGTTGCGCGTTTTCTCGGTCGTAACCACCTCTAGCTCAACCCGAGCAGACGCGACGTGAATCACCTCACCCGTGCCGTTGGCACCAGCGCCCCACGGAGTGTAGAACCTCGTAGGCTCGACTCCCATGTTCTTACGGAGCCACCCCTTGCAGTATTCTAGATGGTTGACGATCTCGTCTTCCTCAAGCTTGGCGTAGTCAACATGGTGAAGGCCGTGGATCTGAACTTCCATGCGCCCCTCTGCCGCCTCCTCACGAATGAACGGGATGATCTCAGGGAACTCCTGAATCTCCGTAACAAGGATAGTGGGCACATGTAGGAGAGTCTCCGGAACCTCACAGATCCACTCATGCACCATCTTGAACTTCTTGATGGGGTTCTGCTGGGAGCTTGTCCCGACCAGCACGTCGTCGTCACGTATCTTAATCATCTTGTACCTCCCCGTCAGCGAACGTAGCTAGGAGAGGACTGTTCATTACACTGAATGACTTCTTCGGACACTGGTACGTGGTCCACGGACGATCCAGTTTGTTTGCACACGACTCTACTACCCGAAGGTCAGACCGCCTGTCTGAGTCATCGAATATCCATATGGCGTTGGAGTCGAACAGGCTCATGTATTTGAAGAAACCAGACCTCATTCTGGGAGGACCATCAACAAGCAAGAGGTCATACTTGACACCCTTCAGCTTCTGTCTCAAGATGTTAGCGTCATACCATAGAGTGTGTTCGTGCCTCTTGATCGCCTTGTGTTCGCAGAGCGGCACATGGAGGTATGTGGATTGGTACTTGTCAACCCACTTCTTGTCGTGCTCCACAGAGAACATGGTGTAGGTCTCAGCCAACTTGTGTGTCCCGGCGCCGCTGCCCAACTCCAAGATCGTGCCCCCATCAGGGACTACCGCCCTTATGTAGTTGTACAGCTTCTTATCAATAGCCCACCCACCTAACTTATTAGGTGCGTTTACATCCACGGCCATTTCTCAACATCCTCCCATTCCAGTTCCGTGTCGTAGAACCCCCACCGCTCCGTCCTCTTCTTCCTTCTAGCTGTACGTTCTGGAGTTGAGCTTCTGTTAAGAAGCACAACGTGCCAGCACCAAACAGTACACTGCTCTTTGATGTCTCGATCAGAGTACTTATGGTTAAGAGTATCAGGGTTACGCTTCAGTATCTCACGCGGCCACCCCCTATCAAAGTAGTAGTCTGAACTCTTGTACAACTTCGTTCCACTGGGTTTCATATTACTTACTTGCTTGACACCACTTACCTCACGACACATCCTCCACCCAATATGGTAAGAGGTGTACCGGGACTCAGACTCTAGATTTGCCTTCAACCTACGTAGGTGGTCTTCATCGAAGATCTCATCACCATCAAGTATCATTATCCACTCATGTTTGTTCGCGTAGTCATTCTTGAGCTGCGTCCACTGCTGTGGTGGCCCATCAAAGGTATTCTTCCCTGTCTTCGGTGTGAGGACATGCTGGTTGATCGGCACACCGAGTCTCTTCACGATCTCTACGGTTTTGTCCTTGCTACCCAGATCGATGACCTCTACCCGCGGAAACACCTTGATGATGTTCTTCAACGTTGCCTCGATGAAAACATCTTCATCCAAAGTAGAAACGTACACCCCAAGGTCCATTACTTCAGTCTCCCTCTATTGGATGGACCACGCTCCTTGTACCACAAAAAGAAGAGGTCAGCTTTAGCTCGGCGCCTTTCACCTAGAAAAGGATACCACCGCTTTAGAAGGATATTGATGTCATCTCTACAATTTACTTCAAATCTGTAGAAGACCTTGTTATCTTTTCTATGCTCTACACTCGTAGGCTTGTCAGGGAGGCAACAGTCTCTGAACCGCTCTATCACGTCCTTGTCGTACATAGCTATTTGAAGTCTCCAATTTCTGAACTCGGTAGTCCGTCGTTGATGGATGCACCCTTCTCCTTCAAACAGCCCCGCCGCCCACGCATCGTTCATTTTGTCCCCCTTACCAATAATACCGGTTCCGATTGCCAGTGAGAAGCCGCCAGCATTTTCTCTTTTTCTACGATTCTGTTGACGTCATTAAAGCCAAGTGTTCGGAATTCGTCACACAACAGCCCTTCATAAAAACCCCAGTGATGCCCCATACCTTCTCGCTCGTTCTTACCATACACTGAAGTAGTCCATATGTGGATCGCTCTTGCGTTACCAGCAGCGAATGAGGACATGAGGTTTGCAACAGTGCCCTGGAAGTCCGGAGTCTCTACGTACAGGAACCCCCCTGGCTTCAGCACCCTGTGCATCTCTGCAAGCATTGGCTTGTACTTGTCGCGGGTAACATGCTCCAGTACGTGGAAGCAGTGTACCTCTTCGAACGAGTCATCCTTGAAGGGCAGGGCGACACCTGACGCTTTCACATTGAGACCCGGCACCTTCACGATGTCTACGTTGACCCAGTCCGATCGCTTGTAGAGCGCGGGCGCGACCTTGTGATCTCCACTACCCACTTGCAGCTTCATATGTCTGTTCTCTCCGGTAGCGCGCCGTTGTTGTGCCACTGGATGAGGGGAAGCAAGGAGCCCGGCCCCAACCAGGGGAACAGGTTATCCGGTGCCCACATCGTGGGGTTGCACGCGACAGTGGACTCAAACGTACTGAGGTCGTAGTGCAGAAACTTCCTCCCCAGCTTGCGGCTCCCAGAAGCCACTCTCGCCATAGCTGCCCTGGGAGAGCGTCGCCCTTGGTGTTCTAGGAACGGCATGTCCAACGAGATCTTGTCTCCCATAGATGCACGGTCGTACAGAGGTGTGCCTATGCCCTTGGGCCAAGGATAAGGGGCCTTCCGGTAAGAGATAGTATCCGTCACCTTGTACGCCACGATGCACCGCTCGTCCACACGAAACCACCTACATATCCGCCGCAGGCTCTCAGGGTAGTTTGGCCACGTATCGTTCCCTGCGGTCCATGGGTCCATCTTGGGGCGCAGGAAGTCTAGTTGGATCCCCTGCACGGCAGGGAACACCCCGGCCCCCGCTACGATCTGGCGCGGTGTCTTGTTCAGGAAGAACCGGTCACCCATCGTGATGACCACCCAGATGTCCTCGTTCTCGTAGTCGTAGTCCTCCTTGATCTGCTCTAGGAGATGGTGATAATTGGGGCGGTCCATAATGGGCCTGTTTCGGTCGGCAGCCCTCGATATGAGGTACGTCACCTGGGGCGACTCCAACAGGATGTTCAGCGTCTTGTCGATACTACCGTCGTCGTAGGCGTAGAGCGCGTCTAGCTTGCCGTCAAGGTGCGCCAGCACCTCAGGCAACAGATCCGCCTCGTCACGCACGCACATTATTCCGATTACCTTCATCGTGAGTTCTCTCCCCCTCGCTTCTTGATGATGACCAAGCCCAAGCGGAACTCTATGGACTCGACCTCTGCTTGGTACTTAGTCAAGTTCGGTCTGTTTTTAGCAGACTGAGTACGGTGCAGCCTTCCACCATAATCGGTGCCACACACCTCATCAGTCAACCTAAGCATTCGCTGTACAAGCGTTTCATCACTATCTATGAACCTGTCGGCGTGACCGTCATACGAAGAGTGTGTGTCTTCTACTATGTAGTACCCGCCGGGTTCCACTTGGTCCCACAACACCTCAAAAGACAACTTTTGATGGGAGACTACGTGGCTACCATCATCTACGATGACACGCCACGGCCCCTTCTTCGCGTACTCAATGAGTTGCTCTCTGTCGCTCTGATCCACTTGGTCTACAACGATTCGATCTTCCTGCCGGAACGCGCTGTCTTCTCCGTAATGTGTGATGTCTATCCCATAGATAGTCGCATTCGGAAACCAGTCTTTCCACATCCTGTGGGAGGCACCCTTATGGACTCCTATCTCTAGGAAGTGAAACGTGTCCTGTCTGAGTTTGAGTTCCTCAAACAACGGCTCGTATACAGTAACATAGTCATGACGCCCTTTTCGTTTATCCGTGTTGTATTTTACCGCCAGATCATTGAGGCTCATAGGAACTCCGCTACGTAGTCGTCCAACCTGTCCATGGTGTGGTTCCGGAAGTGCAGTATCTTCGCGCGCCCAGGAGGCTCCCAAGTCTCTGGGGCATGCACCCGCAGATTGTTGTACACCTCGCCTTCAAAGAACTTGACCCGCGTACCACACGCGTAGTGTACCGTGTTGAATGCATCCCAGGGGACAACATTGATGTTAGGTAGCAGCAGCTCCTCTTCCAATACTGACTGGTCACTGCCTCCTCTAGGTTTCTGCTCAGGGTTCACATCGTCGATCAGCGGCAAGCGAGAGTTCCAGTGGTTCACGAACCACCGCCCTGCGACTGTGTTTCTGACAAAGAGGACTCCCGCGTTGATGTAATGCGTCTTCCGCTTCACACGCTTGGGACGCACGGTTACACCTACATCAAAAGAGTAGTCAGCTTCCAGCTCATCTATCGGAGAGATCAGCGTAGCATCTCCGTCAATCCAAACTACCAGCTCGTTCGGGCTTGCGTGCTTCATTCCCGCCAGTATCATCTCCGGTTTCATAGAGTACACCACCTGTCTGTACTTCGACTCACACCTCGGGTCGGACCAGGGTGTCCCGAACCCCAGACCCCCCAGGTCGTATGTTATCATATCGTATCCGAACCACCCGCACGCAGCAGTACAGTGGAGTATGGTCTTTTTGTAATCGTACCTGTCATTCCCTGCGGTCACGACCAGCATCAGTAGATCACTCCAAACATCGAGCGCCCGGTTCCTTTAACGTCCCATATCCTTCCTACACTCTTTGCCACCTCTTCCATGATGCACCGTCCTTCCTCTCTCCTGACATCATCAAAGATTATAGGCACCGAGGTGTCGAACAAATCGAGGTTATCGAGGAGCCCAGTCCTGCCGTCGTATGGGCCATCGATCAACAGTAGATCATACCTCAATCCAGAGAGGTGTTCCTCCAGAACCTCCCTGTCGTACCAGCCGTCCTTCAGAGGAACGAGAAACGCCTGATCGTGGTACTTCTTGAACCACTTGGGGTTGTCCTCGATCGACCACACGTTCCACGTCTCCGCTAGCTTGGCGGTGGCCCACCCACTACCGAGTTCCAAAATGGTCTTCCCGGGCTCCAAATGGTCAAAAATGTACTGGTGGCACAGCTCAGATATCGACTGGCCTCCCCAATCATTCACTCTAGAATAGATAGGCATCAGTAGTCGCGGTAATTCCAGTGGTTAGATGCGCGGCGCTTACCACCGGTCCGGCGTTTGCGCCCGAAGACCTCTTTGAATGTGTCCTCGGAGGTGGCCTTGTTCCCTGTGTAGCCTTGCAGCTCTCGGCGCTCATCGTTCTTGATCTTGTACTGGAACGCCTTCTGTGCGTCCGTGTAGCCCGTGTCCACGATGAACTCCCGGTCGGGGATGAGGAGCTGGCCTGACAGTATCGTCCACAGCGCCATGATGAACGCGTCGGGGACGTGGTCTCCACGGATGGCGTCGTAGATGACCCAGCCCTTCTGCTTCATGTCGCCGTCGCCTGCTCGGGCCTGCGCGCGGAGTAGCTGGTCGTGGAGGAAGTCGCACTTCATCTCATCGAAGTACAGGTTCGACGGGGACGGCTGGGCGAGCTGGTTGACGTACTCGTAAGTCTCCCGCCGCCAGTTCTCCTGATTCCAGCGGCCCTTCTTGTCCTTCGTGCGGAAGGTGTACTCGGTGGGCCAGTCTCGGCCCTCTTCTTCGAAGATCGTCAACTCGTTCAGCACCGGCGGGTCGGCGTCGAAAATAGTGAGTCTCCAGTTGTTGGGGCTCCCGCCCGCATTCCTGATCCAGCCCGGGGTGAGGTCGCGCATGATGTCCATCTTCGCCATGACGGGCCGGGGGTCGTTGTCGAAGTACTCGTTGACGACGAACACCTTCAGCCCGTCAAACCCCAGGAGGCACGCCGCGAAGTTCTTCGGCCCCTGGTCGATCCCGAGGACATACGCGCAGTCTTCGTGGATGGTGCGCGGCAGCTCTACGAGGTGGCGCTCCGCGAGCGTCGGGAACATAGCGCCCTCCGCGCTCGACATCAGCCCCTCAAACTCCGAGGCGTACTCGGCGTCGGTCAGCTCTTGCCTCGCGGCCCCCAGCTCGGACGCGACGTACTCCGGGTTCTGCTCGGGGCTGAGGCTGTACTTGAGGAGCGAGATGTTCCAGGCGCACCCCGCCTCGATAGTCCGCTCACACGCTGGGATCCGTCTAGTCCTGCCCTGTGCGTCCTTCCCTGTCATGTTCACGAACCGGCCCAAGATCCCACCGAACCCCTGGGGAGTCCCCAGCAGAATCGTTCTTCCAAGTCTTGAGGTCATGCGTGCTCGCAAATGATTGTAGATATCGTCCGGTACCCACCCTGGCTCGGCGATTAGAGCAAGCTCTAGTTCTCGACCAGTTATCGAACCTTTCGCTTTGGCAGACTTGATTTTTAGTACGCTTCCCCATTTGCTCTCCAATGTGAGTTCTTCAGACTTCTTGTCTTCCCTACGGGTGATGATGTGCTTCGTGTAAGGGAAGAACAGTGTGTTGAGAAATTTATCCAGGTACTCGATCTCGGATGAGGCGTCCGCGTACACCCTGGCGAGGATCCAGACCTCGACCCCGGGGATCATGAACGCCAGGAGGGCGAACATGGCCAGGAGATAGGACTTTCCAGACCGGGCGGCACCCAGCCCAGCAATGTTGCGTTCAGGAGCTGCTAAGGCCATTACCTGACCCGGATGGGGCTTCTTGCGGTTGTCCGCTCTAGAAAGAATAGCCATGCGGCGCTCAAGCAGCGTCTCTGCATCCTCGTCGGCGCCGATGTCCACCTCTTCCCGAAACGTATTGAGCTTGTCGTTGATGATCTCTTTCATGGGGTAGGTCTCATGGCAGCACGGACAGTGCGCCATGGCCGACCGCCACATCAGGTCAATCCACATCAGGATGAGGTTCACGTCAGCAGCTGGGTCCACCATCTTCTCCAGCGCGGCGATCGCCTTGAAGCGGGCGCTGCCAGCGGCAGTGGTGTCGTCCCGGATGGTCTCCAGGCGCCGGTAGATGAACTGTCGGAGAGTGTCGTATTCTAGGTCGGAGGTGTTCGCCATGACTTGCTGAGCTGTGACTTCTTGGTCCAGCTTCTGGGCGAGGTTGAATCTGTGTCGGACGACACGTTGGCATTTGGAGAGGTTCTGGGCCTTGGTGGCCTCTTTGCTCTTGGGTTCGCACGGCCAGCCGAATGCTTGGCGCGCCGCTTCGATACACCCCAAGTTTTCATAAACCATCAGCTCCGCGAACTTCTTCTCTTTCGCGTTGATGCGCTTCTTTCTTCGAGCCTCCTTCTTAGGGGTGCCCGGCTTTTTGGTCCTGTTCGGCATGCTGCTCCCTTGCCGGTGCTAAATCCACTCTGACTCTTCGGGCTCATTGTCCTCAAACTGAGTGTAATTCGGAGCCCCGGCGTGCTCAGGGGTCGTGTTGTCTAGCGCCTCTTGGAAGGCCTCTTCAACTGTCTTGCGTGGATGCTTCACCTCGCCGACAAACTTCTCGCGCAGCTTCTCTGTCAGTTCGCGCTCGTTCATTTTAGTAAGTACCCTTGTTTCAAATTACTATTCTTTTTCTCTACTGCTTTTTTGGCTCGTTTACGATCATTCGCGTGCCTTGTCTGAGTAGCCGCCTCCACAGTACCATACCGTTCATTCATAGACGCTTCATTTTTACGCGCATCAGACGCTGCTTCATGCGCTTTATATCCTTCATACGCCACGCGTCCAACGTCATAAGCCCCTGTTGCCAACATCAACCCAGGAACCGCTCTCGCACCTACCTTACCTAAAATCGGAGCAGCTTTGACCACCGCCCCGCCTACTTTCTTCAGGATGGCCCCGACCCCCGCTCCTGCCCCCGCTGTTGATGCCGCTGCAGTGGCCGCTCCTGTTGTTCCACCACCAGTAGTATAAGAAGTAAAAGCAGCTTCCAACGGAGCAGAGAACCCAACACGAGGCTTATTGACCCCACGCATCGCGCCTTTCAATTTAGCAGCATTCCTACGCACAGTGTCTATAATAGATTTAGGTGCTTCAATCTTTGGGAGGGCTACGCGCGCTGTGCGTAAATTGATTGTTGATTGTGCATTCAAACCCTCCCACTGGCGACCGTTAGCGTTTACTATAGGCAGTGGTTTATCAAACGCCTTCACCAATTTGTCTCTACGCCCTGTAATTCTCCACCCGCTAACCTTGGTTGCGGTAGGAAACTTCTTTCCTATTTCTTGAAGACCGCGCTTTAGATCATTTGGTTTCATTGTTTTATTAGCATATTTCTTGTGAGTGTCTTCCCAAGAAACCCCCTCCAGCGGCCTTACCTTAACACCAGCAGGAGTGATCCCCGTAAGGCTCAATGAAGCCGGGCCTCTAACCGCTTTCCCTGAAGGTGTTCTCTTATGGAGATCAGCCATTACCCGTCTGTCGGCCCTTGCCCACCCACCTCCATCGGGCATATCGGGGTCAGGAATTAACCCCTTCTCAAACGTCATATACCCCTTAACCTTAGGGACTCCACCTTTCTTGAGTGTTATTTTGTGCCGTGTGTCCATACCGAACTGATGCTCACCCTCATCAATTTTCTTCACACTGACAGTTATCTTATTTCGCTTCGTCGTCTTTGCAGCAAGCTTCCTAGCAATCCTAGCCGTCTGGGTGGTAGCCTTCGCACCGCCCCCTAAGCCTTTACGGATCCTGATAAGATCCTCAGATTTTAGCTTGCTGTCTTTCACTTGTTGAGCGCCTCTAAGATCTTCCCGACGTCTTCCTTGATGTCTTTGATCCGCTCGTCCATCACGGGGATCTTAGCTACGGAGGCGCTCTGCGCGTCAACGCGCTCTTTGACCGCCTTGAGTTCGACCTGCATCCCGCGCTGGTCTATTGAGTTAGCGACCGTAGTCGACGTACTGCCAATTATGACCGCAGCCAATACAAGGATAGCGACCCCCACCAGTATCGGTTTTAACAACCCGTTTCCATTAATCTCTGCCATTGTTGCTCCTTTTTGGCGTATCCACTGCGCGCAGCGCTTCAACTATTGCAACAACCTGCTCATCCGTAAGCCCAAAGTCGGGCATCAGTGTCTGCGGGTTGTGCTGGCGCGGGTGCTGGATCTGTATTCGAATCCAGGCTTCGTCCCGGCGTTCGAAGATGCCCTGGAGATCCGGGGCAGTGGTGCCACCCTTGCCTCCGATCTTGTGGCAGCCGCTACATCCATACTGATTGACGATTTGCGTGTCGGAGAGAGCCACAGTAACAATCCCGCTACTATCAGAGTCAGGCGCGGATCCTGCGAACGCGGGTGTTCCCCACAGCAAGAATGCGAATGTCGCCGCGAATACGAAACCCATTATTTTTCCTCTGGGTCAAATTCAACGTGGATGTGATCATCTTCTAGTAACACGTCATAATCATCGCCGAGCAAGACCTGCATTCGCTCCACCCATTGGCGCGCCACAAGCGGAAACTCAGCCACCCCTACAATGTTCTTTGTCCTGATGTCGAACGCACGGTTCTTGTAGTGCGCCGAGTCATCGCTGTGCTTGCTATCGTTCGCTGACGTAATCCAGACAGTCTCGTCTGTAAGCGTCGGCGCCGTCTCCCGGGCTACGTCAATGATCAGCCTGATCTCTGGATCGAAGTGTGACCCATTGATCTGGACATGGGGCTTCAGGCAGAGGCTAGGCGCATACACCATACACGCCACGCCCGCAACCACAACCATCTCCGACAGCACGGTTCACTACTCTACGGCTTCGTCTACGACTTCGTCTGTCGGGAGCACCTTATCTTTGAGTGCATCCAGGCACGCCTTGATCTCATTCGTCGGCACATCCTTGCACTCACCCGTGAAAAGGGTACCTACCTTGCTAAACGCGTCACCGACCTGACCGAAGCTGAGACCCGCACAGCCACCGAGGCCGAGCGACAACGCCATCAATACTACAATAAATCCCTTATTCATCTTGTTCTCCTATGAACTCCTCTGCTGTCTTTGTGTACTTGCTATGATTGCAAGGGGCACAAGCCAGACAGATATTAGACACATCGTTCCTTCCCCCTCTACTCAGAGGGGTCATGTGCTCGATGTGGTACCCGCTCTCTATCTCCACGCTACAGTAGTAACAACGACCTCCCTGGGTCGCGTATAAGTCTTTTATGTCCTCAGCGGTGAAGCTGCCCTCCGCGTTCTTCTTCCTTGCTCTTCTTCTTTGCTCAGAGCTTCTACACTTACGTTTTCCTGTTTCAGTAGCCATCCAAGCTTTCTGTACCTGTGCAGAGTGAGCTTTTTCTTCTTCAGTTTGAAGAGCACGTGACTCTGCGCTTTCCTTTAGAACCCTTTCTCGATTCTCCCAATACCATTCTTTACATCTTTCTCTTTCCGATTCTAAGTTTTCTAGTCTCCACTGGGCGTGATGTGCATATCTTTTATCTTTATGTTTTTCATTCTGCACTCTACCTTGTTCTCTGAGTTTTTCTAATTGTTCAGGCGTTTTGTTTTTCCTATGACGTGTGGGGCCGTACTCATCTTTATGAGCAGCCCACCACTTCCTAGAGTACTCAGCCTGCTTCCTAGGGTTCCGCTTCTTCCACTCCCTCTGATATTCGGCACTAGGCATTATGTCGTGACCTTTTTCTTAAGACAGGCCTCATGCCATAATGGACATGACTTCTCATCCGTTTGCTCAGGCACCCGGTTGTCCTCTTCCATGGACACATAAGCCATCTGGTTCAAATCCTCCTCCGGCACGAGCCAGTGATTTTTGTGCTCACACTTGGGGCACGCCCCATACGTGAGGTCTTCCTCCAGCATGGTCTTGAAGAAGCTCTGATTGTCCTTAGAGCCGATCAGCTTCTCCATAGCCTTGATCCTGAGGTCTTCGCTGATGTCGGGACCGGTGATAATCTGCACCAGAACCTCAGCGTTTGCCTCGTTCAAAGCCAGAATCTTGCTCTTGTTTATACCCATGCAGTCTCCTACATAATTATAGGAACTTCCTCACGAAATGACAAAAACCCCTTCCCGACAGCTCAGGGAAGGGGCTCGGTCCATGAGGAGGTAGCGATTCCTCATTCGCAGAGGCGAACCATCTGCACTTGCCCTCGTTGACGCGGAGAGCGCCCGCGAATCTGTTACAGCGTCTTGGCGTCCTCCAGAAGCTGCTCCGTCAAGCCAGTCAGCTTCGCACTGGTCTGTGCGTCTATGAAGTCCTCAACCGCTTGGCACGTGGCACGTGGTCGTACCACCAGACACCGGATTGCCTTTGGCGTCGTAGGCGTACGCGCCGTGCGCGAGAGTAAGAACCTGTCCCGCGGAGACGTTGGCAATGGATGGCGCTTGGTGGTCCACCCCGTCCTCCTCGACACCCTCTTGGAGCTTCTCCAGGCCTCCTATCATCTTGAGGTTCTCTGGATTGGTCTTCAAGATCTCCTCAGCGTACTTCGCGTGCTCGTCATCCTCTTTGAAGCCTGCTACCGCCTCGTCGATCTCTTGGTGAGCGGCACCTATGGTCGCCGGAAGATGGGTCCGCTTCCTGACCTGGGTCCAGTTGGCGTTATCACCACCAGCCAGCGGTACGAACGTTGCGTGCGGGTGGTCGCCCATCATCTTGAACAACGTTCTCTTGATGAACCCACCCGCGTAGACCTGATAGTGCACGTCATCATCGTTATTGACACTGATGATGTAGTAGAACCCCTTGCTGTGCTTCCTGATTATACTCGCCACTTCTTCTCCCTCTTCGTCGGTTATGATGTTTCCGGTTGCTGTCAGCGTCCAAGCGTTTGAATTTGAATGTGCGGGTATGGTGGTGCCAGCGATGCCGTGGTACATTTGCTGGACGCACTCCTGCTCCTCCTGAGCATCTTCCGCTGTCATCAAGTAATCTCCGGGGGCAGCCTCCTCCATCGCTGCCATCTCCGCATATGCCGCGTCGTGTTCTTTGTCAGTCATTCTTTCTCCCAGACCGCCACCTGCGTAAAGTGCTTGATGGCGTAGTAATACCCCGGCTCCCCTTGGAGGAGCAGTCGGCGCATATTCTCGGCTTCCTGTACGGTTTTGAATTTAGCGGACACGGGTTTCCCGGGGTCGGGCTCCATGTGCATATTGATGATGTCGTTGTTGAGATTGGCGCCATCAAGGGTCTCAAACGACACCGTCTTGTACTCGACGTGCTGACGGACGAGAGCCCCGTGCTCTATCTCCTCCGACAGCAAGATGGTGACCGTTGTCAGCACACCGTCAGGGTGGTCGCGCATGTAGTCGTAGTACGCTCTCCAGTACGCGTCGGGGTTGTTCCCGAATGATGGAAAGCGCGCAACTGTCCCTCCGATGCCGTTTGCTCGTTGGTTCGTGAAATCTAGGTACTGCTGCTCCGTCTCGTAGCGAATCACTTGATCCGGCATTTATCTCCCTGTTCCCCGAAGGGCGAACCCAGGTGACCTGTATCCGAAGCCACCTGGGCTCGTAGATTACAGATCACCATCCTTTCTTCTGAGTGAACGTTCGGTTTGCATTTCGGATTACCTCCTAGTACAACGGTTCCTCCCTAACGATCTTTATTCATATCTTCTTCCACCGAGTCCATAATCCCCTGAATATGGCTCCAAGCCTCATCTTTGGATGAGAACAACCGAGGCCACTGAAACTTGACGGTCTTATCATGGTTCAATATCTGCCAGTTCCATTTCCCTTCTGGGAGATCTTCTACAAGTGATGTAACTGCCATATGCATTCTGCCCTTACCATCGTCCTTGCACTCCTGGCAGAAAATACCGCTGGGTATTTCAGTCGTGTTCAGCTCATCCATCTTCATCCTCCTTGGTTCCGGCGAAAAACAAGAACACTCGCCGTGTTGCGTCGCCTAGTTGCTCCTTACCGAGCCTCATAGCGAGTACCCAGTATCTTGTGAACTCTATCATGTTGCCTCCTCTATACAATGTAATTCTCCTCCATAAATGAGACCGAGACAAACTCTGCTGGCCTTGAGCCTGACCGTACCACTAGACGGGTACGTCCTCGGTAAGCAGGGAGGAATGCCCTCCTGGGTGGGACTGGCAGCGCGCTGTAGGAATCGAACCCACGTCATCGGGTTTGGAATCCGACGCTCTACCACTGAGCTAAGCGGCTCTATTGCTCCCCGAGGAGGACTCGAACCTCCGACCTGTCGATTAACAGTCGACCGCTCTACCAACTGAGCTACCAGGAATCTATAAGCCCGGGTCATATAGACCGGGGCGGCGGCGTGGGTACTTTATCGGCCTCCTTGCCCGTTCGCCCCAGCCGGGGGGTAAACTGGAGCCAGCGGCGTGGGATTGAACCCGCAACCTTGTGATTGGAAATCACACGCTCTACCAATTGAGCTACGCCAGCATTCACCTTTTCTTTGCTCCCACTGCGAGTTATGCTCGCACTTGCCTCCTACTTAATTATAGGAGTTTCCACACCTTTCTGCATATCTAGTATTATATGTTTTTCTGAAAGAAATTGCCAGAAATCCTGGCATTTTGTGAAAATAAAACATATAATAGAGCATGGACATATCAGAGGTTTTTCATGGCTCAGGCATCTACAAGGTTCTGGTGGAGGAACTCCCCGAGTGGCAGATGTTCGTGCGCGAGGACGACAGGGGGAATCTAGTGCAGCCCCTCCTCCACGTGTGCGAGCGAGAACTCCTCAGCAGGGAAGGAAACACGCACTACGCCTGTAGCACGGGCAGGACGATCTGGAACAGCTTTGTCGGCCAATATGAGTGTGTTGAGTGCAAAATGGGCTTTGACACAGAAGAAGAGCTAAGGATGGTGTGGGCAGACGGAAAGGGGACCGGCTTTGAGGGACACGCGTGAGGAGCTATCAACGGAGAACCCTAGTCAAGAAGGAGGGCTGGCCCCTGGTCGACGGGTGGTATTGGTGCCCTCCGTCTGTGATAGAGAAGCGGGTAGAGGCCGAGAGGGTGAGGGTCGAGAGGTACGACCGGATTGGCGGGGCAGCCGGTATCTGGGAGTTCCTGGATTGGCAGGAGGATCAGCGGACCCTGGAGGCGAGGCTTGCACATGCATGCCAGGACGGGCGCATCCGCGCGGCCTCGGGGTGGGGAGTGGAGGCATTCAAGGGTGTTGGCGGAATCGTGAAGATCTATGGGAAATGCAGATTCTGCAACGAACCGCTCTCAGACGGGATCAAGACGATCATCATGATGGACATGATGGGGGAAGCGCTGTGAAGATGAAGAAAATCACAGAGGATGTCTTCATCGAGACATACAATGAGGAGCTGGACGATAGCGCGGATGTTATCTGCCACCACTGCGACGGCCGTGATGGAGTGACCCACGGCAGGATCATGCTGCGTAGAGAAAACGAAGAAGGCCCGATGTACTGGTGTACCGGCTGCGGGTACACGTTGGACGAGGGTGTGGCGATGGCGGTTCGATTAAACGAGGTGGACCTGTAATGGCGACAAGACGCCCGGTGTCAAAAAGGAAGTACAAATGCTGGGATCACAAACTGCGGGTACACCCCGTAAAAGTTCATAACAACGGCCACGTGGACATGGAGTGCCCCAAGGGTTGCAAACTAACCGTTATCACAGTACCCTCAGGAAGGCCTATTTCGATTCGACATGAAGGGGCGAGCCCGTGATATGGAGCACTACACGCCGTTGTCGAAAACACAAGAACTTCGTGAGCTTCTACAAGGTTCTGGCCAAGAACCACGCCGTGTTTCTATGCGGGCAAGGATGCAAGATCCATATCTATAGAAACACAAAACGGAGAAACAAATGAGTTCAAGAAAAGCGAGCGCGTCAGTGACACACCCGAAGATGATACTCCTCGGACGCCCAGGAGTTGCGCGAAAACACCACTGCCCCGAGCACGGTGAGACCATGACCCCTGTGAAGGTGTGGGGGCGCAAAGGGACCATGTTCACGTGCAAGCAGGGGTGCCAGCTTGGACGAGGCCAGACGGACCTGAAGTGAGCGTCCGCACCAAAACGCTCGCAGAAACGCTAAACGCAGAAACGCTAACCGCGCACTACATGGATGCATACTCAAACGCGATCCACAATCTAGGGAACAGCAGGTGGAATACAATTGAAGACGACACGAACTTCGGGAAGCTCCTGCACAAGGAGGGCCTCTGGAGCCTGTATCAGTACAGGGAAGAGAAGTCCCTGCTGTACCACATGTGCCGGAACGAGTACGGGCGGATGGAGTTGGTCAACAGCAACTGTGACTCGATGACGTCCAGATGCACCATGTGTGACAAGACAGCGCCTGACGAGATCAAAGGGATCTGGACCCTGCACAACTTCGACTGGGTGCAGGAGAACGGCGGACGAGATGTATAGTCACCACTCCAAGAACGGTTCGAGTATGGCATCCGTGCCCAAGGTCCACACGAAAAACGCCGTGCTGTTGGAAGTAGAAGGGTGGCAGCTCCGCAGATCGCGTTTCCCCGAGCCTCTGGGCGTGGGATCCTACCCGGTGCATATGAAATGCGACGCGGTCGACGGTGGACGTGGTGGGGGAGTGATGCATAACCTCGACGGAACCCTTGGCGGGGCGAGCCGCACCTGCTACACCTGCGACGCATGCGTCCCCGACGCCATCATCGGCGCGTGGACCCTCCACAACTGGGACACGGCAACGGCATGAGCACATGTCTACTCTCAACAACAAAGAAGTACACGCCGGTCGCAGATGGTGCGGATGGTTGCGCGTGCCAACACCACGCCATCATAGCCCCGGCCTCGGGCCAGTTCCCTCATTGCAAGTTCTCAGAGCAGCTCAGCCTGTACGAGACGCCGATGTCGTTCGGAACGTACCCAAACAAGTACGTGAACCAGACGAACCCGATTGTACTGATGAAACTGGACGGGTTCGCCATCGAAAAGAACACCCCCAATGCTGGGGGTGAGATATACAACCAAACGGCGTCTTGGGTCACGCACCTATGTCCTACCGCGCAGTGGAAAATTGTCATAGACAGTCAGTGGGTGCTGAAGAACGAAACGTGCTTCGCCTGTAGTATGGAGGTACCCCCAGGGATCATAGCCCTCTGGAAGATGCATGCCTGGGAGAGTCTGAAAGACATCGCGGACCAGCCGCAGTTCTCCGTGGACCTGATGGATACGGAAGTCGAGTGGGGCTCTCACTTTGCTGAGTTGACGGGGCCGGTCACCGGGCGGACCGACGGAGCATGCACATGAGCGAATCCACCGACATCACGAAAGCCGTCATGACCGAAGGCACGTGGTACCTAGTCCCGGCGGAGTACGTGAACGACTGGGTCGTCTTCGACCACTCCAGCGTCATTGTACACAAGTGCGGCGTACCGGCAGCCGATGAAACCTGGGGGCTGCGCCCCGGGAGTGTGTGGGAGTACACCCACCCGCTGACGTACTGGACGCGCCAGGAGTCGCTGAAGAACAGATGCGGCCTGTGTGACATGCGTCCGCCAGAAGCCATAGCCAGCCTGTTTATGCTGCACAATTTCGACACGTTCGCAGGCGAGAAGCTGATGAACCGGGTCATCTCTGAGTGTGCCAAGAAATCGAACTACGACTTCAACAAGCACTTCCTCAAAGGGGACGGGGTATGACGCGATGGGGTGCGAGTCAAGCGAACTGGGGACGAGAGCTGTTCAGAGATGGGGACTGGGTGTTGTTCCATGACTATCTCCCGCGCGGGACCGGATGGAAGGTGGGTATAGGCCACCACTGTCGCGGGGAGAACTGGAGAACCCGTATTGGCATCAACCCGAGCGTCAGCGAACAATGCAGCAACTGCGGGGTCACTGTTCCCGAGAAACTCATAGGGCTTCAAAAGCTAGCGGAGTGGGATAGCCCCATCCGCTACGCTCCAGGGGCTTTGGCTCCTCCACAACTTTGACTTCGTACAGGGACACGGACGATGAAACCCCTAGCAGAAGGTGAGACGATGTTGATGGCAGCCGGGTGCTGGCAGCTCCGGAGCACAAACCCGAAGGCCAAGTCGTGGAACGACGACCTGGAAAGCTACATCTACCATGAGTGCCCCGGCGGCACCTTCGACAACGACAGCGGCGTTATCCAACGGTTCTGGTGGAACGCCACCACCATAGACACGCCGTGCAGGGTGTGCGAGAAGTACCCGCCCAAGGACATGCTGGGGCTGTGGAAGCTGCACAACTACGAGTGGTTCCAGCAGGAGATACGATGAGAGAGGTCCTAGACCAGGAAGGGCTGTGGAAGCTGGTGAGGACCGAGCACACGGCGAGGTACGAGTCGTGGGTAACGCACGACTGCCCGCCGACGTATATGGAAATAGAGAACCCCGCGTTCTCTAAGACGCACTTCGCGTCGTGCCACTCCAGTCAGAAGTGCCCCATCTGCTACGAGAAGATACCCAAGCGCCTCATAGCCCTCTGGACGCTCCACAACTTCGACCACATCCAGGAGAACGCATGACTCCCAAATACAAAATCTTGTACACAGACGGGTTGTGGAGTCTGAAAATGGACAGTCACCCCGATCGCCAAGAGTTTTCGCTGAAGTACTGGCTGAGCCACAAGTGCTATAGCGGGGGGCAGTCGCGGAGGGACGGTAAGCATACCCTGACCGTCAACCGGTTCTGGGACAACACCGGACGCCATTGTACCTACTGCGGGAGCGTTTGCCCCGCAGGGCTCCAAGGGATGTACTTGACGTTGGCTGTGCTGTGAGGGTTTACGACACACTACATACTGACGGGTCGTGGCGGCTGGACCGCCACACGGACAACTGGCGTGAAATATGGCCACACGTGGAGTACGTGCTACATCATGAATGCGACAACTCCGCCCCATTCGCTATCCGATACCCGGGCAAACATACAGCGGGCGAGACAATTCAACAAGGAGAGCTGGCGTTTCCGTGTGCTTACTGTGGTAGCGTCGCTCCTGCGGGGCTCCAAGGGATGTGCCTGACGTTGGCTGTGCTGTGAGCCAGAGATACTACACAGTCAATAATACCAACAGAAGGCGGGTCCACATCGACAAGTCGTGGACGCTCTGGGGTGGGCCGTGTCCACCCCACTTCCCATACAACCACTGGCTCGGTCATTGCTGCAGTGTGGACAGATGCACTTACTTTCGATACCTGGGCGATATGAACACCCCCTGCGCTAGGTGTGGGAGCGTCTGCCCCCCGGGGCTTCAAGGGATGTTTTTGATGATGGAGAACCTGTGACTGACCTCGACGACGAAATCCTACACTCTGAAGGCGACTGGTGCTTTATTCGGCTGGGCAGTTGGAACAAGACCTGGGAGAGCTGGTTGGTGCACACATGCCAAATGGCGTTAGACAACTACCTCCCAGAAGGGGCGTACATGGCGCTGGGCGGCTACAAATGCGGTGTGTGTGGTGTCCGCGCCCCCGATAGCCTCATAGCCCTCTGGACACTCCACAACTTCGATCGCATCGCGGAGAACGCATGACGCCCGGCATAGACACCCTGTATGAAGACGACGGATGGTCGCTCTTACACGACACCCGTCGCTATCCAAACACTGCGTGGTACTGGCTTACTCACTTTTGCCCACTGACGCAAAGAGACACCTACCGATATGACGGCAGCTTCCTCCACCCTAGCATCAGTGCCCCGTGTGATGATTGTGGGTCTGAGTGCCCCCCGGGAATTCAGGGGCTGTACTTAACGTTGGCAGTGCTATGATGGACCCGCTTTTGGACGTGAAACCAGAGGATCGGCCTAAGGTCGTTATATCACCACTAAATTACGATTGTGACATCGACGAGGCGCTGCATAAAGACGGCAGTTGGTACTTGGTCCCCGAGAAGTTCTCTTATCACATCTCAACACCCGATGTGGAGTCCATCGTATTCCACGTTTGTTCTAAGTCCTGGAAGATAAAGGTGAACTCGCACGCCGACGGACCAACCGAACTCTTCACCTCGCCGTACACAAGCCACTGGTACACCCCGTCCGACATACTCAGGGAGTGCCCTCACTGCCACGAATCGGTCCCCGACACCATCAAAACGCTCTTCCTCCTCCACAACTGGAATTCTCTGTCTGGAAAAGGGTAATCCCGTAATAAAAACCCTCTCAATTACCATACTTACCCATCGGTTTCGTACTATCCACCATATAGACACACGTACTTTAGCAGGAAGCGGGCACCCCCCTCCGGAAGGCACCCCCTTGCCCTTGAAGAGCCCTTGAAGAGCCCTTGAAACGCCAGGATATACAGTTACAGAGTATAAAGTTACTCCAATCTTAATGACGAGCATATTGACGAGGGTGTAACGGGTATGTCCCTGGAAGTAAACGGCTTTTGGGTATGGCCGGAAGAGCGCCGTGACGACCCCAGGGACGGCGAGAGCCGTAACCCCGCGTGTTTAATGGGTAAAAGGGTACTCCGAATTATAACATACGTTAACAATAGCGTATTCCCTGTGTTTACGGGTAGTTAGCCGTCTCGCCGGAAAGAGTACATGCCGAAATAGGGCTATGGGGCGCGGTGGTAGCGTTAGAGGTACCTTAAGTATGGTTGTATCTCCATTAAAGCGCTTAAATGACACAGATTTGGGCACCTCCACGTTCTAGAAGGATATATTGGGACGTGGCACGCGCTCGCGCGGGGTACCCCCCCCATGCGCGCACGTCACGCGCGCGTAAGCACGCGCATTTGCTCATGTTATCTACTGATAAAATTGACATTGGATGCTCTAACGCCATTTGCTGCCGTCTTAGCGGACTCTGTACAGTATGTACCGTGTCATTAGCACACAGCAACCGGCAACTCGGGGCCGTAAGTGGTTGATTTTGTTGGCGAATTGATTTCCGGCTTGATTTCCGGCTGGTTTTGTGCGACAATTATTTCGTCGCCGCCGGATCGTCCGGCCGCTACACCACGGAGTACGCTATGACTGTTCAGGAACTCAAGCTAACGCTCGCGATTCAGCGAGCAGAGACGAAGATCGCCCGCCAGGAGGCTATGCTGGTAGACTGGCGAGAGCACTACGATTACGTCAAAGACCTTAAAGCAAGCACCGCGCGATTGTGTGGCGTTTGCGGCGAGTGCGGCAAGTAAGCCGCAAAGACGTGCAACTATGCACGCACCATAAGCCCGAACTCTGGGCATTGGAGTACGATATGGCTTCCGTAAAGGAGCTACAGGCACTACTGAAGGCAGCGAAGACCGAAGAGACGAAGACCAAGCGCGCGACCAAGCGGTCGAAGATCCCCATGGCGAACCACACGGACAGTATCGCCATGGAGCGTCGGCCCGAATCGGCCAAGTGGGGCGTCGACCACGCTTTGCTGAGGTTCTGCGATGCCGAGAGCAAGCCGCTTTCGGGCCGCCTGGACCCGGAGGACACCACGGGCCAGGAATACCGGCTGCGGATCGTGGAATACGCGAAGGAGCATCGCGTCGGTAACAGCAAGCTCCGCTTCGACACCAAGCTCGGAGCCTGGAAAGGCCGTGCGGATATGTTTCCGCCCGAGTTCCTCGACGCTTGCGAGTACGTGATCGAGACGTACTAGCACCAAAGCGGCTCTGTGACCTCAGGGGGCTCTAGAACGATTTAGAGCCCTCTGGGCGTCATAGCCTCATAGCCTTGGGTGTCAGTGGCCTGAGGGTGACGATCCGAGCTTACGGCTCAGGGCTATGAGGCTATGGCGATGAAGTCGTATAGGGAGATTTACGGTGAAAGTTTACATTTGTATCTGTGCGGTAATGCTTTGGCTGGCGATAAGCTTTGATGCTTCGGCTGACGATGCTTCGGTTTGTGATCTTGCAAGGAACCTTTGGGGCGAATGGTCTTTGGAGGCTGAAATGCTGGAGATATCAGCGAAGAGATTCGGCAAAAGCATGGAGGCTCAACGTGGTCATACACGAGAGATTACCAAAGATATTTTCAACACGGTCGCCAAAGAGTCTATCATGGTGACAGACAAGACCTATATACTCTATGACTGGTTGGTGATTAATTGTGGTGTGCAGCCGAGATAATGACCTCAGAGGTCTAAGAGGCGCTTATAGCGTCCTACCTCTGGGCGTCATAGCCTCATAGTCCTGCCGAGCGCTGGCTTTACATAAGCGTGTGCGGAGATATCAGGGCTATGAGGCTATGGCGATGAACGCCTATAGGGAGGTAATATGAAGGATTGGTTTTGGTATAAAGTTTACTCATTCTTTCATGCACTAGAAGGCTGGGCTTACCGCACCGATCATCGTCGCGTTGGGAGGTGGTTTTATATGGCGCGGGTCTCATCTTGGAGAGTAAGGTATCCTAGGAGGTAACATGAATGTGACCTTACCCGTAGGCGATGGGTACTCGATACGTAAAATCATTGGTCCGGCGACACTGCGGGTGAACACCTACTACTACTACGTTGTATGTCCCTGCGATGGCTCATGGTTCCCTGGGCATGGTCCAGTTTGTGTTTACTGCCAAAAGCTGGTTCCTGAGTATGTCAAGGGAGTTTTAGAGCTTTGTAAGGCCGACTTCGGAGCGTCATAGCCTCATAGTCCTTGGTGGCGAAGTACCGTGACGCGCAGCGATGAGCTTACGGCTCAGGGCTATGAGGCTATGGCGATCTTGCTATAGGGAGGATTTGTGGGTAATTGAAGGTTTTAAGGAGAAAGTATGACGTTACAAGAGCGAATCGCAAGAGCACGACAAAGGGCATCTCAGGCCGAACGCATTGCTTGTGAGGCCAACGACGAAGCGCTGGGCTGCGAAGTCGCAGGCAACGACAAGCGCCTGGACTACCTCAACGAAAAGGCCGAGCGTTGGGAAGAACAGCACCGCATCTGGAACGGAACGCTCATGGTCTTGCTGGAAGAGGCCCTCATCACGTAAGACAAGAGGTGTCAAATGCGACTCAGATCAGATCAGTACATTGTACTATACGGGTCGGCATCAACGGGGTTTAGTACCTACGGTCCCTTCAAGCATTGGGCGGACGCTCAGGCGTATCGAGACAAGATGACGAAGCGCGCCATCAAGACCGCTGGCGCCGATGGACCTTACGGCAGCTACAGCGTGCTCAATATATATGCGCCGAAGCCCGAAGGGCTCCCCGAGGTCAAAAAGACCTCTGGGTGTTGCTGTCCGGCCCATGTGGCCGAGAAGTGTTGCTGCCCCGGACACAAAACGCAATAACTGTAGGCGATAGCTTCATACCTGAGGCCGAGGCGTTGTTCACATCGTCGGTGCGGCTGTATCTCAGGTATGAAGCTATGGCGGTGACCGCCTTAGAGGAGACAACATGACAGACATAATGCCGCCCCTAGTGGTACCTTGTACGTCCGACTGGCCTTTGGCAGCGGTGTGCATATCTATCTTTGCCGCCTTTGCTTTCGTGGTCTGGGCCTCGACTCGACCGAGTTAGCACCTAGCCTCAAGAGGCCAAGGAGGAGAATACCATGGACCGATGTACGGAGTGCGGTGAGATTTACGACCCCGAGGACAACGAGAACGACCCCAGAGGCCAGGATTTGTGCTACGGTTGCTACGTAGCTGCGTTTTACCAACGAGTCAACAACGAGGAGAAACCATGAGACCTGTGTGCGCTTGTTGCGGTCACAAATACGATTACATGTACATGACGTTAGCTGGAGTCGTGTACTGCTTCGCTTGTAGCAAGCGCCAGTGTGCGTTGTGCTACAACAAACCCCAGCCTCCGACAGCAAGGATCGGAGAGCTAAGACCATAGGAGATGTGATGAAGGGTACGTTCAACTCGTATGACGAGGGCGTGGCGTTTGCAGGGGGCTGGCTCGGGCATGACAAGGCGTTTGCAGGGGGCTGGCTCGGGCATGACAAGGCGTTTGCAGGGGGCTGGCTCGGGCATGACAAGGCGTTCATGGTCGTGAAGCTCGATGCTTTCATCCATGACACGGGGTTCACCTGGGTCCAGGTATGAGCGACAAGACGTACTACGCCTTGACTCTCTTCGCCGTGGTTGTTTCCGTGGTTGTTCTCGTACTCGGTGTGTACTGGCTATGAGTCGTCCGAACGATGGCACTACCCACCATACAGGCATGGGGTACGATAACTGGTCGATCGAGGGGTTTGGATACCCTATGATGTCATTACATGCGCTGATTATCACCTCTACGATACTTTGTGGGAACTACATAGAGCACCCAGGAACAGGGTTCGAGAGACGCTTGATCCAAGATAACACCAAGACCGAGAGAATAGACCGCTTGGTTTCTTTGGTGGTGTCGCTCGACCACTTGACTGAATAGGAGGCAAGCGTCATAGCCTCATAGCCTTGGGATTCGCGTGCAGCAGGTTGCTGTAGTGCATCGGAACCTCCGATGTACCCAGGGTTATGAGGCTATGGCGAGGAGCGATCATGTCAACGTACTGCGTAGAATTGATAAGAGACGGCGGCTTTCGCATCGCAAGAGCACTAGGAAACCAGCCTATTAGCTCTGTGATACAGCATAACTGTGGTCCGCGAGATTTCAACGGGAGCTGCGACTACGGCACCTGGATTTATTGTTCTTTGGGCTTAGACAAAGATGTAGCCCGGCGATGTTGTGACCTGTGCAGGACCCCTGTACCACTGGAAATGTTGGGGTTTCTTGATCTTATACAATGGGAACCATAAGGAGACAGCATGATCGTACCGATAGAACTGGAATCGCAAGAGAAGATCGTTTACGTCTTGAAGCATGTCCACAAGGCGCTGGACTACGAACTGAGCCCAAACCGGCAGTACACTTGGGCCTACGGCATCGAGAACCTGTACCACCAGCGAGATCACTTGCTCAAGCAACTGAGAACATTTCGGAAAGGCCGTGTGGCTCCGTCAAGACCGTGGCCTCGGAGGTAACACAGTGTGTTTCTTCAAAGGAGGTATCGCCGAACTCGGGCATAGCTTCGGAGTATCGTATCATTGTTACCATTGTGGTACATACAGGTGGCACAAACGGAGCTTGTGGCCATGGAGTATGAAGAAAAAGAAGCAAAGCAAGTCGTGGCGTCACCCTTCAAGGAGGTAGTATGAACGGTGTGAAGAGTTATCCGGGCAATTTCTGGAAAGGGTTTGTGACGTGCTATGAGCACAGGTAGGCGATAGCTTCATAGCCCACGGGACGACGTTCCATTCCGCCTTCGGGCCGTTTGGTTCCCCCGTGGGTTATGAGTCTATGGCATGGTGCCGTAGAAGGAGAACTAAATGACGCAAGAGGTTACAGAGGCAGTAGTAGGTGTTGCATCGGTGACGCAAGAGGCGTTGTCGAAGGCACTGGAGTACATCGAAAGGACGGAGAGCTTCGTCGTTGAGCAGGCGCCGTTGCTGGTACAAGAGGTGCTGAACTACGGTTTCGTATTTCACCTGTTCTGGACGTTGTTCAGCTTGTTCTTCGTGGTCGGCATCGGCTACGGGATCTACAAGTGGATCAGAGCGTGGGTCAAGTCAGATGTCTTTGACAAGGATGGCTATATTCCCATAATGATAGGACTGTTCGGCGTCGGAATACCGTTGGCGTTTTTGTGCGAGAATATGTTCGTCCTCGCAAAGATCGTGGTCGCCCCGAGGCTGTACTTGCTCAGCGAGTTGAGCACGTTCATCAAGTAAGGCGATAGCTTCATATCCCTGGAAACAGGGGTATGAGTCTATGGCGATGGTCGCCGTGAAGGGAGAAGTATGTTCCATGTTGCGTTTGCTTGGTTTTTGATCGGTATTGCCGCTACGGTGGTCGTAACGGCGATGTTTGGCACGTTGACTCAGTGTGCGGCTGTCTTGTCGTTCGGAGGTTAGCATGACACTGGTTGAAGTGGCTCACGTCACAAATACAAAGCCAGTATCTGGCTTCACCATCAAAGGAGAGCACGTTGTTTCCATGGAAGGGCTAGAGGTCGTCAAGAATGGTGTGTTGTCCGGTGGTGTTGGGTTCGGTCGTACTGAGCTTGAGGCCCGCGAAACGCTAGCTGAAGGGCTTAGCTGGCAGACGGTGACGAACGGTGGTACTTGTCGTCCTCGGCATGAGATTTCTTTGCCTGGGGTCGTGGGCTAGGGAGGTAATATGGACGACTGGATTGGATTGATCCTTGTAGTTGACACCCTCACGGTGCTGCTACGTTTCGGGCTCTGGCTCGTAGCTGGGGTCTAACGGAGACACCATGAGAGAGTGGGCAAAGGGCTGGCAGCGTGGCTGATCTTTGGATAGCGGAGGTGCCGTGAGCTTAACCTTAGCTAAGGCAAGAAAGAGAGACAACAGAAAGATCCTTTACACCGAGGGGGGCTGGACGATACGAAAGTGGAACACGTTCGAGGGATCGTTCGTCCTGCACGATAAGTGTGGTGTTCATGTAGAACGTAACATGTTGGATGATATGCCTATGTGTGACAACTGTAACATCCCTGTGCCAGAGAAGCTGGTTGGGCTCTGGCGCCTTGACAACTTTGACAGAATCGCTCGTATGAAAGCGGAGTATGGAAAGGAGTAGTGTGGGACTCAACCTCAAGTACGAAAGCGAGACGGAGCACAATCCAACCGACGTTATCTTACCGCTTGGTGGTGGCTGGTACATAGTCCAGTGGCTGTGCAGAGGCCTTAGCGCCGCCGATGGAGCAGAGTTTTGGGAGGTCATACACACTCCATACGGTGAGGACGAGACACACTTCTCTATGAGCCACCGGCGCCCTAGCGAAAGTTGCGTGACCTGTGGGGTCAAAGTACCAGACACAGTGATAGGGTACTTTTCACTGTGTTCCAACACCAACATAGGGAGATAATATGGGTATAGACAAGCGAAAGTTTCTCCAATCTCTAGGCGTAGCGGGCGGGTGTGCTATCATGCCGGTTCCCGCTATGGCTACCCTGCTCAAGCCCAACTTGGCTGTGCAGGTGTCGAACAAGGTGCTGAGCCCGGAAGAGGTCATCAAAGACCCGTTGGGGTGCCCTGTGTTCGACATGAACAACGACGCGAGTAGCATCGCTGCTTGGTTCACGATGGACCTGTGTATCGAGTACACCAAGAAAGCGACAGGTGATGAAGCGATGGCTATGCTACAGTGGGGCATGAGACAGCCTGCTGTTATCGGGCTGTTCATGGCGAAGGTGGCGACCCGCCGCGTCATGATATGTCTGGACGAGCCAGAGCAGAACCGCATCGCCGGGCACCACGTATTCAAGGCGATGTACACCAAGTATGGTCCGCTGCTGGACAATACAGGAGCTAACGTGCTCGGTCAGTGGGAGCGGCTGCGGTGGGACAACAAGAGCGACTGATCTGAACAGGAGTTAGTTTAACAAGGTAAAACACTGGGTTGTGGCCCCGGCGAAGTGGGTTCGAGTCCTACACTCCTGACCGTTCAAGAGGTAAACTGTGAAGTTTGATTTGCTGATGCGAGATGGAGACTTTCGATTAGTAAGAGCAACATCTCGCCGTGGTTCTACATGGATTATACACCAACATGAGTGTTGGGACAGAGAAGACACGCAAAAGAGTTATACTCGTGAGTTCAGCAAGGGGAACTGGAGGTTGTGTTACTCCGATACTCACAAATGTTGTCGATGTGATACGCCAGTACCGGCTAAGTTCATGGGGTTTTACGACATGGTGATGTGGAACAACACCAAAAATAGAAAATAGGAGAACAACATGGCATACGTGCCGACAGAACCACCGCTTCAAGTATGGAGTGGTGGCCCTTGTGGTACCGCTGAGCTAATGCGGCGCCCAGACATTGTGTATGACGAGGGTAACCTGCCTTACAGAGCACCGGCATTGGAAATGCCCTCGGTGTGGTGGGAGTGCGTGGGTGTCCTCACTGTGGCTGCGCTACTAGGGGTGCTGGCGTACATCGTGTAAGGTGGCGATTTGACAGCCGGGGGGAAGTGTGCTAAACTTGTGGGGTGAATCGAGGAGGAGGCTTTATGAACCACGAAGGCTACAAGCTGGAGCGGGAGCAGAGGTAATGCGGCGGCTCAATGACCCGGAGGCAGTATGACTGACGTGTACTACACACAAGCCGACGTTGAGAAGATCAGCGAAGAGCACTCCCTCATCCTCGACACCGTGCTGGTGAAGTACGACGAAGCCAAAGCACAGCGAGACGCCATGATCGTGGCCGTGCGTGGTGTGATAACGTGCTTCAAGAGCGAGACAAAGATAAACCACCCATCATGCCTGGAATACCTGGAGTCCGTGCTGAAGAAGGTGACGGGGGGTCTGTGATGGCAACGCACACGCACTACAATGACCCCGACGTAGAACTCAAAGAAGCAGAGAAAATGCTCGCAGACAGTGAGCGGGTACTGAAGGAGGCCGAGACTATGCGACTACACGGTGTCCGCATCCAAGCGCAGGCACACAGTATGAAAGCCGAGGCATTGGAGGCAAAGGAGAAATCGTGAGACTAGCCTTCAACGTACTAGCATTGTTGTATTGCGTCTACATGCTGTCAGTGTCAATAGTTGACGACAGTGCATGGTCGATGCTGTACGCGCCACTTGTGTTTGTGCTTGGTGGCCGCGTGTGTAGGGCAACAAACTGGATGGACGAAGAAGGAGAAGAATGAGAAGAAGCCAACGGCACCACGATGCAGCGAAGATCGAGGAGATCAACCACAGCACGTTCAAGAAGGATAAGAAAGAGTGGGTCAAATGCGGTGTCTGCGAGGACTGGTTGTGGGAAGAGACATACTACAAGGTGGACTGGTATGTTGGAGTGGCTCATTACTCCCCGCACCACGCCCTGGGGTACGGTACTCCGACACACCGCATCTGTAACGTGTGTTGCAACAACACGCTCGCTGTGATAGACCACCTCGATGAGCTGAGAGCAAAGAACGAAGTGGCGTACCAAAAGAGCTTCAAGGCATGGGAGAGGGCAGAGAAGAAGAAGGGAGGCAAAGCCATGTGCATTGTGGATGGTGAAAGCTACGAGTTCACGTTCAAGAAAAAGGAGTAAACATGGGCTGGCCGGAAGCGTGTGCAGCAATAGCGTGTTTTGCGATGATCGCCGTTTGTGTATGGAGCGGTAATAAATACGGAGGCTAAAATGAGACGAGGCAGAGCTGTGAAGGAGCGACGCCAACGTGAAGCCAAGGAACGACAGGCTGAGCGCGACAGGCGGAGCGATGAAGCGCAGCACAGGAAGCTCATCAACGAAGGACACGGCGGCTGTAAGGAGGTAGCACTCCTCCGAGCCAGGATGACCAAAGCTGCGGAGAAGAAATGACGGAAGCAATCATATCAGGTGTAAGCATGGTGCTCACGCTGGGTGCTGCGGTGGCTGTGGCATGCATCGTGTGTTGTGTGCTGACAGCATGTGAGGACATAGCCGCCATCAAAAAGCACGTATGCGAAGAGGAGAACGACGATGGAACTGAACACAAACGAGGCCGTCTGTGTTGTCTGCCAGGGATACCTACAGTTCCAAGAGGGTACTAAGGTGGACGAGGACGGTGTGTGCCCCACATGCAACGGAATGATGGGAAAGGAGATCGAAGTATGACCCCGCTCGAACAACTGCAAGAGTCACTGAAGCGCACAATCAAAATCACCAAAGACAAGAGGTTCACCACGCTTTACACCGTGGACGAGCAAGAGGTTTACAGAGGTCACATCAAAGAGCTGAACGAGGAGATCAATGCCGAGTACGAAGCGATCGCGTTCATCAGACAGCGAGACGAAGAGTATAGAGCTGTATAAAGTACCGCGCAAAGAGGGTGGTACTCTGGTCAGGGTGCTGGAAGGTGTCAATGGCCCTCCGTCGAGCCCCGACTTCAAAACGGACGACGTGGTGCTGTTCTTTCACATCGACGGCATGTACTCTCTGTGCAAGAACAGAGAGGGGCGCCTCGTCCACCTTAAGGCATGGACGAAAGTGGAGGTACTTGATGGCTAGAAAGAAACTGATCGGTGGGTACGGTGTATTCATCGGGGAGCTGGCGTTCCTTGGTTTGTGCGGGTGGCTTTACACCGTGTACCTGACATGAGTGAGCGCAAGCCCGTGATGGACGACGACCGGCGTAAGGTACTGGATTTGCTGGAGTTTATCGCCGAGCTTTGTCCGATGCTCCGGGTGTGCCAGATCATAGGCAACGCCGTACCTTACGAGGTAGCAAAGGCAAGAAAGAACGACATCTACTACATTTCAGACAAGGAAATGGCGGGGTACTTGCAGGATCTAGCAAACAACCTGCTACACTTGAGCGCAGCGAGGTGGGACGAAGATGAAGACGAAGAAGGTGTGGAATAACATCAAGATGTGGTACAAGATACTGACTGGACTGGTAGGCATCGGACTAACGACGCTGTGGTTTGGGATAATGGTGACGAACACGGTGAGTATAACCGTCAACGGTGTGGTGGTGGCTGGGCCGCTGGTGTTTGGTATGATCCTGCTTGGCAACGGGTACGGGCTGTACGTCCTCGGCAGAAGCGGGTACGACGACTTGAGGAATGAGGCAGCGACGAAGAAACAGATACACGATATGCACGAGTCGTGGAAAACTACAACAAAATGGAATGAGAACGATGAGCTGTGATGACCTAAAGGAGAGCACAAGTGGGAATGAAGGCTAGGTGCGAGGTCAAGGGGTGTGGGGGGAATACCATCCTGGGATACGCAGCTTTCGGGTCGCGTCGTAACAAGGAGGTAGGAGTGTGCGAGTATCATTGGGAGAAACACTGTGATGATGAAGACGAGTTCGATCTACCCTCTTACTTCTACCCCAGTGGAGCACGCATCAAAGGTGTTCGAGGCGTTCGCGCCAAGTAGAGATGAAAATGTCACTCAGCTTAACCTCGATGAGTCGTGGGTTGTACGCAAGTACAAATACACCAAAGACAAGGAGGATGGTGGTTATTACCTGTTGTACCACCATCACCCAGAGGGGGAGGTAATCATCCGAGAGTCGAGGTTTAAGAAGCCTGGGCGCACCGGGGCAACGCTTGGATTGGTAGCCTCTCCTCCGGGTGTATCAAACAAGGCGGTTGGTCATGCCAAGTGTTTAGTGTGCAATACGCTGGCACCCACCGAAGCGCTTGGGTTCTTGGAGATGTGCAAATGGGAAAGGTAAAAGTAAACACGATAGGTTCAATCACACAACACACAACACACCGAGGGGACGGTGACGGTGGCGCTGTGTCAATTTCGAGGTGGTCTGATACAGCAGGGGGGTCGTTCGGGAAGGTACTACACGAAGAGGGCGCGTTCGTCATACGAGCCAACACGCTTATGCCTTCAAAGTTCTGGAGCAGCAAGTTTCCGTCTGTCGTCGAGCATCTGTGTAGTGCTGACGAACAGGCTAGAAGAAGAAAGGTACGAAAAGTGTGGCAAGGTACGTGGTCTGCCGCTAAATACGAAGAGTGTAAAAGGTGCCACGTTAAGATTCCCGATGAGTTGCTTGCGCTGTGGAAGCTGCACAATTGGGACGAGCTGATAGCTTGGCTCGGAGCACAAAAATGACGCATAAGTTCAAGTTCCGTGTGTTCGTGACCAAATACTGTCGTGGGTGCAAGAAGAAGCATGAGTTCCCCACGAACAGGTACATCTTCCGTCAACTAGAGGGGGATGCCGTAGACACGACGAGGCAGAAGGCTCACGTGTATCTCGTAGGGATGCTGGAGCATGAGAACAGGAACGACAAGGACAAGAAGCGCCAGCAGCGACCGTTGTGGCAGTACGACATCGAGGTGGCATGATGGCTGAAATGACTGAGCAAGAGAAGCTGGGCACCGCCAAGTACGTCATCGAGCTGATCGACGAGGCGCATCGGACCGGTTTAAGCAAGATATGGGTCGGGGACTGGATGGACAGGGCCAGGATGATCCTGAAGGAGAGGACACTGGCCCTCCACAAGAGCATAGCGAGGTTGGGACATTGACCGAAAGCAACCCCAAAGGAGGTTGAGCATGGCAATGAGACAGAACATAGACCTGAGCAAGATGAACCCAGTGGTGCTTGAGGCCATCCAAGAGGTGATGGGGCACATGCCAGCTCCGTGTAGCCACGGTGCGTTCAACAGGCGCATGTTTCTGGAGGCTTTCGTGGCTAATGCCGGGTCCGGTGTGGGCATAGCGCCCGAGGACATCATGGAGTACGGTAACATCACGGAGAAGGAGTTTCCCATCATACTCAGGGAGTTCATCGCCAAAGGGGTGGTCGTCAAAGAACCAAACTTGTTTGGCGTCGAGATGTACAAGCTGAATATGAAGGCCACCCCCTAAAGGGGCCGACTTGACAGCCGCGCCGGGAGGTGCTACAATTTGGGGCGGCTGGGGAAGAGGGCTGTTTTAACAAAGGAGAACAATATGAACCTGAGCTTACTACAGCGACCGAAGAAAGTACGAGCGGGCACCAAGGCGCTGTACATCTACGCGCCCTCCGTGTTGGACAACGACCGCGCACTAAAACCGGAGACTGTCATCAAGATTCTTGAAGTGAATGAAGGCCCAACGACGCAGGAAACTGTGCTCAAGGTGATGGAGCATGAGGTATGGGCACGGCATCGTCGCAGACGTTGGGGGAGAGAAGATGAAGATGAACTTTGCACCTTTTCAAAGGAGGAAGAGGGTGCTTACATTGATCCTCCCACCAAACGACCCATGTGTGGGTGCGAGAAACCACTGGCTGAGATGCCCGAGGATCTACAGAAGGCGACACATTACGTGTTGCTTTCAGACATAGGGAAATAACATGAACTATCAGTACACCACAACTGAAACAAGAATGACTATCGCCTATGAGGTGGGTGCTAGTATAGCGCAGCGTGTCACTGACCTAATTGACCAAGAGCTTAAACTGCAAAACCCGCGAGCCGATAAGCTGCGGGATCTGTCTGAGTGCCTAAGGAGCACGCTAGATATCACGGGACCAGAAAAGACCGAAGACACAACCAAAGAGGAGAAGTAAAGCATGGCTGATACTGAACTGTCAGAACAAAACGTGGGAGACATCCTACGCACCATCAGGCAAGTAGGCCCTGAGGTGGCGAGTATGATCTGGGGGTCGCCGGGGATCGGTAAGACCGAGGCCACCAAGCAGATGTTCAAGGACCATGAGATCGTCTTGGTCCTAGCTGGCTGCTCGGAGCCAACAGACATCAGCGGCGTGCCTCACCCTTATGTGAATAAGGAAGGCATCAACGTGGCAACGGATGTTCTGGTGCCGCTGTGGGCGTACAACGCTAGTGAGTTCGCCCCGAAAGAACACCAAGGCCCAATGGTAATCTTCTTCGATGACATCGTGACAGGGCATGAGCAGACGCAAGCTGCCTGCTTCAAGGTGTTCGGTGAGAAGAGAGTAGGGAACCTTCCCCTCCGGGATAACGTCTATGTCATAGGGGCAGGGAACAGGGTTGAGGATAAATCGGCAGCTTTTGAGATGCCGCTGGCCCTGGCGAACAGGATGAAGCACTACTACGCCAAGGTTGACGTAGATGCGTGGGTGGCGTGGGGCCTCACTGAAGAGGCCAACATGCACCCGCTAACGGTCGCCTTCATCCGTGCCAACGGTCCCGCTCTCAACAGGTTCGATGAGATGCTCAAGACATCGACCAGTGAGAAGGCGTTTCCCACACCGAGGACATGGGAGATGCTCAGCAAGACCATGTGGCGGATCAACCCGGCAGGTGGTGTCGAAGGTGACTGGCTGTACCGAAGTGCGGTAGGCTGCATTGGTGCTGGCACGGGTATCGAGTTCAGTACCTTCGCCAAGACCACATCCACCCTGGTTCGTCCCGATGAGATCGTGAAGAACCCGAAGACAGCAAGGGTGCCCGATAAGCGGGAGATCGACGTGCTGTACGCTACGATCACGTCGCTTGAGTACTACATCAACCAGAAGAAGCACTACAAGCACTGGAAGGATGCTCTGACGTATGTGCTGCGGCCTGAGATGGAGCCCGAGTACGGTCTACTCATCGCCAAGATGGCTACGACCATCGCGTTCAACAAGCTGAGCGAGAAGGATCGCATCAAAGCGGCGCAGACCGATGAGTTCCAGGAGATGTATAAAAGATGGGGCACTTATTTGGCTAATCCAGACTCATAGGAGGAGGTAGTGACCAAGACCGAACAGAGGTTCTGGGCTAAAGTAAAGAAAGGCCCAAGGTGTTGGGAGTGGATAGGTGCGCTTACCAATAACAATAAAGGAATGGGGTATGGTAGAATAGCCTCAAATGGAAAGTATCACCTTGCCCATAGACTCTCATATGAAATGAAGTATGGACCGATACCTGATGGCCTGTGCGTATGTCATACTTGTGATAACAGGAAGTGTGTTCGCCCAGGTCATCTGTTTCTTGGAACATACAAAGACAATATGGTAGACTGTTGTGCCAAAGGGAGGCTAGCTAAAGGATCAAAGGCCGGGAAAGCTAAGCTAACAGAGCAGCAGGTAACAGTTATCCGAAAGGATAAGAGGCTCTATAAAGAGATAGCAAAAGAATATAAAGTAGATCGGTCAATAATATCAAAGATAAAAACAAGAAAGATATGGAAACATGGGAGGTAGTATGAGAGAATATACGGACAAAACAAAACTAAAAAGCATCAAAGGAAAAGATCCAAAAGAAAGATTAATAAAAGCAAGGATGCAACTTTTAATGCACTTTCCATTCTTTGGCGAGTTAGTTATGAGGATGGTGTTTCATGAGTCCAAGACAGCGGGGGTTGGAACGACTTGTGTTGACCACAAAGGTAACATGTATTACCACCCAGAGTGGATCAACGGGTTTGTCAACGTGGAAGAAACCATGTTTGAGCTGGCCCATGAGGTGATGCACCTAGTACAGCGTGCGTCGATACGGTTCCCAAACGGTGGCAACCACAAGGTGTGGAACATCGCGGCTGACATCAAGGTTGATACGATCCTCGTTGACTCGGGGCTCAAGCAATCGAAAGTCAGCCAGAAGAACATTACTGACGACCTGATGGAGAAGCACCGTGGCAAGACAACGGAGCAAATCTACTACCATCTGCTCAGGAACCCCGATGAGGTAGAGTCGTTCGGTGGCTGCCCTCATGGCCCTCCGGGCGGAGGTGGTAACTGTGGACACACACCGGATCAAGGAAAAGACGATGGCAATGAGCAAGAAGGACAGATGGATGGTGAAGGAGAGGTCGAGGGCGGCATGGGCAGCGGTGAACCGCAAGCTGGATCTCAAGATAATGGCCCATCTCAAGGTGATGGGCAAGGTCCAGGCGGTTCGTGCTCCCAGTGTGGACCCGGCTCCGACGGACAAAACGCAGTAGGTGAGCGTGGGTGCATATCTGGTGCCATGCACGGCCAGCCCGGTAGCGCCGAAGACATCGAGAAGTTCAAACAATACGTCATCGCCGCGGCGCTCGCATCGAAGGGTAAGGGGAAGCACCCCGCCTTCGCTGATGAGTTCCTGGCTGAGATACGCAAGCCGAGTGTGACATGGAAGGAGCACCTGAGGAGAGCAGCCTCATCGGTATTCAGGGGCAGGTACAGCTTCGCTCGTAGGAGCAGGCGGTCCCACAATACCCCGATGATGCTGCCGTCGCGAACAAGGACACCCAACGGGGCGATCATTATGATCGACACCTCGGGGTCCATCAGTGACGAGGATCTGACTCAGTTCGTGTCCGAGTGCTCGGGTATCTTGAGGGAGACAGGCTGCAAGTTCCTCAAGATTTACTTCCACGATGTGATGTGCTATCATATCGAGGAGTACGACTTGCATACCATCAACAAGATCAAGGCCACACGGGGTGGCACATCGCACATCGACGTGTTCGAGAAGGTGACAGACAGCCAGCGTACCGACAAGGTGGGCATGGTGGTTGCGTTCACTGACTTGTACACTGATTTCCCCGAGAAGCCTGACTACCCTGTTATCTGGGCACACCCGGAGGAGAGCGGTAGCGGCGTCGAAGTACCGTGGGGCAAGAAGGTGGAGGTCAAGCTGACCGATGAGTAAAACAGACTGGTTCCAAAACGAAGAAGGCGTCGTGACTCACTACTGCAACGGAGTCCCGACCAACGAAGAGGTAATCGAGAGGTACAAGAAGGGGATACAAGGCAATATTAAGCACAAGGACACCCACACAGAGCTTAGCAAGTGGTTCTACCCCACCACACCGAAAGAGGATCAGGATAGAGTGGAGGCGGGACTCAAGGCCCAGCACGAATGTCAGGCGTGTGGCAAGGTGAGCCCCGACTTGGCTGATCCAACAACGATAGGAGAACCGGATGAAAACTGCTGACTTTATCAACTTGTTCAAGACTGGAAAGCTTGGCAAGAAGAGAACGCACTCAGAGTACAAGGTGATGGATGGTGACAACTGCCAGCTACTTGTGCGTGCCACTAGACGCTGTGGTGTGCCGGGTGGTAGTGAGTTGCTTGGTGTGTACTTTGGAGATGACCTGTGCCTCTTTCACGCCAACTTCCGCGGGATACGAAACTCAGTATTGGACCAAGTGTCCGAGCCGAAGCCTATACTCGTCAATACCGTACTGGATGAGAACGACCAGCATATCATCGAGTCAGGTGTCATTGGGTTCGATGAGGAAAAGAGACTGATGTTGGTGGAGCTAGGTGAAACGCCGTGGCTGCTTGAACATGACCCATCGTTCAGTAACCACTACTGGAATTGGAGGTACAACACGGGCACTCAGGTTAGCAAGAGGGTGGCAACGGTAGCAGAGGCGATGGCGGATATCAAAGAGCCAGACGATCAAATCACTAGGCTGGGTCGTCTGCTCCAGGTAATGCCGTCCGACTACGTGCCAGTGTCCACCAGCAAAGCGGACATCGAACGGCTCATGTCTCCGCCCACTCCGTTTGATTATGGGTTCACACTGGAGGATTGTCAGGTGCTGCCGATGTTCGCACAGCGCGCAACGGGCGCCACACCACTGTACCTCAAGCCCAAGATAGCTCAATCTACCCTCGCTAACAAGTTTAACGCAGCAGCAATTGCCTACAACGAAGCAGCGGATCGGTTCAATGAAAGGACTCCGGGACAGTGGGAAGAGCTGACCCACAACGAAACAGGAAGCATCCTCAAAGCCGAGGGAGGGGCTATCTTCATCAAAGGCCATGTGTACCACAGGTACAACAGCTCAGAGAAACATGACTTCCCTACGTGGCACAAGGTTCTCGGCAAGGCCAAGAAGATCAGGCTCGCGCGATGAGACTCCTTAACCGATCGCCGATTGCATACGCAGACATTGGAAGGAACCAAGTGGACCTCACAGAAGCAGAAGAGATCGAGTTGGTCACTGAGTACAAGGACCAACGAGACACGCTGCATTGGTATATGCTTACGCGGTCACGATGTACCCGCCACTTTGAGCGGAGGTACAAGGAGACAAGAAAAGAGGGGAGGTCGGTGGCTAAGCTGAGCGCTGACTACAACCCGCGCAAAGCTGGGCTGAACAAGTCCATCGAGGAGAAGTTCAAACAAGCGCTCGACCCTCATGCACGTAGGCGGGGCACAGTAGGGGCCAGGGCGTACATACCGCAAGTGCTGTTGGATCTGAACCTATCGGACGACATGTACACTGAGATGGAGGGGTACCTTCAGCCAACAGCTAAGCTACGAAGTATCAAGGACAGTATCAGTGAGATAGAGAACACGCTTCTGTGCTCTATGCTCATGGCGGGGCAGACGATAGCCAAGAATTATGCCTCGAACCTACTGGGGGTTGACGAAGCCGACGCAGCACAGCAAGTAAGCATCTTCCTGCTGGAAAGCATCCGTAAGTACGACCCCGACTACCGCACCCCGAAGGGGCGGCGAGTGAAGCTGTGTACCTTTGCGTACAACAGATCAGAGAGCCTTCTCAAGGAGTGGGTGCTGACCAACAGCAGGCTGGTACGTGTGCCTCGGTCCAAGATGGAGAGGATGCTGATAATCGTGAAAGCGTATGACGTACTAGAGCTACACGACATCAACCTGTTCACCCTCACACAGGAGGCGAACAAGATCCTAGATGAGAGAGGGAAGCTCTCGGGCGGCACCATGTTCACCGTGGATGAGGTCGATGACCTCATCAAGATCCTGACGAGCAGCTACATCCATCTAGACCAGCCGTACAGGATGGACAAAGGATCAAACACGACCACAATCGGAGACATGCTGAGTAAGGAACAGCCGTCGCCCATAGACATCATCGAGGAGCAGGACAACAGAGAGCAGTTGTTTGAGATCATGCAAGACCACCTTGATGACATAGAGTTCAAGGTTATCATGCTGCGGTGGTTCCATGACCCAGCAGGGAAGGTGCCGAAGGCATTGACGGAGGTTGGTCCACTACTTGCCTCTGTCTACAACGACACAGCGTACAGTCGAGAGAGTGTAAGGCAGATAGAGCAGACAGCTATCGCCAAACTGAAAGACGTTAGGGAGGTACATAAACTATGGTCACATTGATTACCGTGCTACTGGTAGGGCTGATCGCAAGCATCATTTCAGCGATTGGCACGCTGGCGTTGGTCGTGTTGGGTAAGATTTACCTGAGCACACGAAAGAACGACGACGATGGTGGGCTTACGCTACTCCCAATCCCAGGTGGCATGGGTGGCATGGGCAGAGCCCTAAACATCACACAAGCTGACGTGGACCGGGCAAAGAAAGCGATGTCTGCTGACGCTGGTGGTGGTGGATCGCCGGTTGTCCCCGACGCAGAAGCATACAACCCAGGAGGCTACATCTAATGCCGTACATCACACAGGAACGACGAGAAGCACTGGACCCAAAGATCGAAGCAATCCAAGAGACACTATCTCAAAAGGATAGGGGTGAGGGTGATCTGAACTATACACTCAGCCGCATCGTAGCTGGTGCATTTGAGGATGAACCTCGCTATCACACCATCGCCCGCATCACAGGGGTACTGGAGAATGTGAAGCAAGAGTTCTATCGCCGGGTAGCTGCGCCCTATGAGGACGAAGCAATCAAAAAGAACGGTGACATCAACGAGTACTACAGGTGGAGGAACGAGGCCGTCAACGAATGCAGCAGACCAGGGTGTGCTGGCCCGGCTAACTGCCCGTGTGAGTCACCGGCGTTTGACATTGACAACAGAGGAGGAGCATGATGTACGAGCCCAAAGGGTACAACCACAAGGCCACAAACGAGAGCATCAACGCCACGGACAAGGTGTCCATCTACCACAGCGATGACTTCGGTGACTACATGGTGTACGTCTACGCCAACCAGGAAGAAGATGGCAAGACGCTGTACCTCAGCAAGGCTCAGCTTGAGCTGTTGCTACAGGCTGCCACCGACACCCTGGAAATGGATTCGAGGTAGACACGGTGAACAAAGCAACGACGCGTAACGAAGTGATGTTATACAAAACGGAAACTCTTGTCTACGAAGAGGGTGACTGGGGGCTCATCACTGATAGTGACAGTGGTGTTAAAGAATCCGCATACGCCACCCATCATTGTGAAAACACGGGCAACGACGAAAGTTACCCCTATGGTGAGATCTGCTGGACTGACTGTGGTGAGGATGCTCCTGAGTGTGGTTGCTGTGAGCAGCCGGTACCGGACAGCATTGTCACACTGGTTCGTATTTATAACTGGGAGAGGTAACATGAGTGAAGTACTGATGACCGAAGGAGACTGGACCATCGAGAAGATGAGAGAGCACAAGGACGCACGACCGGGCTACCGCTCGTACGGTAGTAGTTTCGAGTCACTGGTGAAGCACGTCTGCTATCCCAACGGGAAGAAGAAAGGAGATGGCTACAATTATTACGTGTATCAGGTGGTGACATACCCTGATGACGCCCAGGAGTGCTGGCGCTGCACGGCGGCGATGCCCGATGACATCCAAACTGTATGGTTCATGCACAACTGGGAGGTAATTCAGACATGCGAAAACCGCTGATGGTTTCTGGTACATGGCAGTTGTTCGACAAGAAAGACGTGCCCGAAGATAGCCTTACTATCATCGGGGGACACGACCTTATCTCCCTCATGTGGCACCATTGTGAGGCGCTGGTGTTCGAGTACACTGATGAGTACACTGATGACGAGGAAGGGGGCAGAGAGAGCGAGGTTCGATACCTTGACCCGGAGGATAGCCTGATGGGTAAGTGTTGGTACTGCATGGACGAGGCGCCTGATAACCTTCGCACCGTGTGGACCATTCACAACATGGATATTATCCACCAAATACCTAACCCCAAGGAGAGCCAGTGGGCACCAGAGTACGTGAAGGCCAGGGAAGAGGACATCTCGCGGCTAAAGTCAGGGAAGAGGACATCTCGCGGCTAAAGGATGCGAGGCAAGAGAACAAACTCGTACCGAGCTACGACGGGGTGATTGATGGGGAGGCCTAAGGTAGACAAGAGAAACCAGCGTGCGACCAGCTCGTTCCTGGTCAAGGGGATTGAAGAGATCAACCTGGAGATACGGAAGGCATACTCCAGCGTCACCGGGCTCGACAAACTGTGGGGCACCTATACCAAGATCAACAAGGCGGACGCCGAAGAGTGCTTTATGAAGTACAAAGGCCGGTGTGTGTTCTGTGATAAGACACTGAGTTTCCTCGGGAGGTACAGCAAAAACGCAGCGAGGCTGATGTGGTACGTGCCCCTCAATGTCGGAGGTGAGGCGCGACCGGACAACCTAGTGGTGGTGTGCGGTGAGTGCAAGCATGGGTACAGGTCTACACGCAAGCTACGAGAGGATGTCTTTGGCCTCGATAGCTTTGCTGATACATGCACCGAGTTGTTCCGAGCCGTCCAACGTGGGGCAGACGACACCGACATAGACAGGCTGAAGAACCGGCTGAACATCAGGCTGGCTGACGTGGCTACGTGCATGAGGTACGTGGTAAAGATGACGCCGGAGCCTGCTGGGGAAGGGCTGCTCATTGAAGGGGAGAACACCATCCCCGATCTGCTGGCTGACGTGGAAGAGAACAAGGACAAGATCACCGAGGCGGTGGATAGGATGGTCAAGCGCAGACAGTACAAGGTGATACGCCCACAGGAGACAGAGTGAGAGAACTCAGCGATATATTCAGGGCCAAGCAGGGGCAGGTTAAGAGAGAAATCCTGTTTGAGGATGGTAAGTGGTGTATGTATAAGAGGTCACTGGAGGGATGTGTGCGTGATGCAAGAAAGACATTCATAGTGCATAGGTGTGCCAAGTCGAGGTTCGCAATTTACGTAGAGAACGGCGGCGATAGAAAGACAGAATGGGTGTGTGGTAGTGGAGATACAGGAGAAGGAGGTTGCGGAGCAGAGACACCCGAGGCCATGAAAGGGATGTGGTGTCTGTATGAGTGGGAGCGGTTATGCTAGAGAACGATAAAACATTCTATGATCCTGATGGGAAGTGGAAGATTGAGGTGGTTGATCTAGGGCAGGGGCGTATAGGGTTCCGTAGGTACCACGACCACCCAAACACACACGACTACAACTCCGTAGCTGGGTGGTCACCAGTCCGAGCAACCATGACCGGGGAGGGTTGGAAGTTTGAATGCAGGCTGTGTGATGAGGTACCGCCTGATGCGCTAGAGGGGTTCATTAAACTACTGGAGTGGGAGCGATGAAGTTTAATGGACCGGGTAAGGACACTCAATGCGACTACAAGTTTCTGTTTGAATACAAGGGGTGGTATCTCGTTGAAGAAAAGGACGAGCTTGCAATCATAATACACTCTTCTTGTCCCGGTGGTCTTAATATCTGCGGCGGCGGCGCGGTGATGCACTGGCAAGACCACACATGTCAACAATGTCACGCCACCCCTCCAACTGAGGTGCTGACAGCCTACATATTCAGGTATTGGAACGACACTAGACGCATGGAGACATTCAGGTCAGGAGGTGCGGTGTGAAGCTTGACTTCGACAACACAGTAACGCTGATCCACCCGGAGAACGCAGCCGAGATAGCTGTGCTTGAGGTGGTGCGTACCGAGGCCAAGGTCATGGCACCAAGGGCGAAGTACATGCACACGCACAAGCTGTACCTCCGCACCAGAGGGAAGAAGGGGTGGGATGGAAAGACCAGCATCATCAGCAAGCCGCACCCCGTCAACCACTCGTCCAACTTCCCGACAGGGCTGCTCCCTCACATCTACGGCAAGGTCACGGCGACGATACCCAAGGGTGACGTGACGTTCAATGACCTCAGAGTGGTGACGCCGGGGGTGGTGGGACAGCACAGCCTGAAGCTCAGGGACTACCAGCAAGCAGCGTTCGATGCTGGGCTGGGCAACACGTTCGCTGGTATGCCGTGGCCCCGTGGCGTGCAGAAGATCGCAACGGGAGGGGGCAAGACGGAGCTGGCTGTCGCCATGTACGAGGCGACGCAGGTACCGACCGTGTTTATCGTACACCGCAAGCACCTAGTCAAGCAGGCAATAGACAGGTTCAAGAAGTATGGCATAACCGCAGGCCAGATCGGAGATAGTGTGTTTGATCCGCAACCGCAGGGGATCACGGTGGCTACGATCCAGACGCTACACAACGTGCTGAAACAGGGTGACAAGGCCAAGATCAACGAGTTCATCACAGCGCAGCAAGTCTTCTTCGATGAGGCCCACCTCTGCGCCGCCAAGCTGGACAAGGGCAACCAGTTCATACTGCTGAGCCGACAGTTCAGGCACGCCTTCATGCGGTGGGGGCTGACAGCCACGCCGTTTATGAAGGACGAGTACAGCAACCAGCTCTTGATGGGGGCCACGGGTGACGTGGTTTACACCATCAGCAACGATGCCCTCATCAAGGCGGGGCACCTGACTGAGCCAAAGGTGACCATCATCAGGATGGCTCCGGTGTCGGGGCCAAAGAAGTGGCCTGCGGTGTACGAGTCGGCTATCGTATTGAATCACGATAGGAATTTGCGAATCATTACTGAATTGAAGAAACTTCCGACGCCTTGTATCGTCATGTGTACTCGAATTACACATGCAGATATCCTCTCTAACCTAGCGAAAAAGCAGGGGATAGTTCTTCCTGTCGTTCAGGGTAGTACCTCGACGGAGGAACGTACAAAGGTAGTTTCAAACTTGCAATCCGGGAAACTAAAACATATAATAGCTACAACGGTATTCGATGAGGGTCTGGATCTGCCCGAGCTGGCGGCTATCATCCTCGCAGGAGGCGGCAAGTCCAAGGTAGCCATGCTCCAACGCATGGGCCGGGGGCTACGCAGAGCGAGCAGAAAGAAAGTATTCCGACTGGTAGACTTCTACGACACAAGCGGGTACATAATGAGGAACCATTCCAAGCTGCGTAAGGCTACGTGGTTGGAGGAAGGGTTCGATATTGAGGAGGTAACGTGATCTTTAATACCATCATGTATCAAGAGGGTGATTTCTCAATTCGATCAGGACGTAAGCGATATTTCATCATGCACGATCCTTGTGATAGCGAGAACAAAGAGCTTCGACACCGACCAGGAGTTGCTCACGACACAAAGTACGATGGTACGGTTATACACAGTGGGGCGTGTCGAACGTGTGGAAAAGAGTACTCGAACGAGATGAGTGGGTTCATCCAACTACTAAACTGGGAGAATTAACATGAAGGACTGTTCGGTCGCGCACCAAGGTCCGCTACATAGAGTGCACCTAGAAGGCGACTGGTATCTTGGTACATACCCACTGTATTTTGGTGAGTCTGCTCATATAAACCAGAGACAGATTCAGTACCAGTACATACAACACAGACACGGGGATGGAACATACAATGAAACATACAATGTCTATCATTGGCTTGGGACTCCATTGAAACGGCACGATGATGCTATGTGTGAGAAGTGCAGGGCTAAACCACCGGCCAGAGTGCTGGGGTTCTTCAGCTTGGTAAAATGGGAGAGATAATGAGCATACTGAGCAACGCCAAGACAAATGCAAAGACGGTGAAGATGCTCGATGAGTTCGGGTACGAGGCCGTGATTCATTATATGGCACCCGATACGGTTGCAGATGGGCGAAGAACAGTGTGCCCATACAGCACACCTGGATGCCGGGACTCATGCCTCTACACGGCGGGTAGAGGTGCCATGAGAATGGTGCAGGACTCACGTATAAACAAGACACTGAGCTTCTTGTCTGACCGGCAAGGGTACGCAGACGAACTGGTCAAAGAGCTGGTTAATCTTGAGGCCCGTGCACTGAAGAAAGGCTACACTCCTGTAGCTAGGTTAAACGGCACGAGTGACATCCCGTGGGAGAACTACATCCCGATGGATGCGCTCCCCAATGTACAATTTTACGACTACACCAAAAGCTATGGTAGGATGGTCAGCTTTTTACAGAAAAAGCTCCCGCACAACTATCACCTGACGTATAGCTACAACGAATGTAACCTGACAGGTGGTACCAATTTCATCCTTGCACATGGGGGGAATATAGCTGTGGTGTTCAGGAACGAGATACCCGCTACCTTCCAGAGTAACGATGTAATCTCCGGGATAGAGCACGACTTTAGATTTCAAGACAAAAAAGGACAGATCGTGGGCCTGCTCGCCAGAGGGAGGGCCAAGCATGATGACTCGGGCTTCGTGGTTGGCTAAGAACCATAGGAATGAGGGGAGCTGGCAATGGCCCTCAAACTGGAGCAAGAAGCTGATACTAATGTGGATCTACAAACAGGAGACGTGGGATGGATAACGGCAACGTTAAGTTTGATAGCCACTGGGTGAACAGCAAGATCATGATGAAGCCGACGCTTCCGGGGCCATCACACCCGCCAGTGAGCAAGAAGCAACAGTGGATATGGGATCGCAGGAACAACCAGAAAGCCCTACAGTTCGCAAGGACGTATGGAGGTATCACATATGGCACGCAAACGAGGAATGGCAGCAAAACACTTCGGACCGGCGAACCCGCCTCCCGTGGGTAGGTTTGATCCCGTTGCCGAAGGAAAGTACAACGCAACCGCACTCAAGGCGCCAGACCTAAAGCCCATGCTGGCTGAGACATGCAAGAGCATCGACGACGTGGAGTACCCAGTCCTTGCCACCCCCAAGATCGACGGCATACGATGCCTTACCACTGTGGGTGGTACGCCTGTGTCTCGTAGCCTCAAACCGATCCCAAACAACCACATCAGAGAGAGCCTTGAGGCATGGGGCATGGAGGGGTTGGACGGTGAGCTGTGGATCAAGGGTGCCGAGTCGTTTGGTGAGGTGTCCGGTGCTGTGATGAGGGTCGAAGGTGATCCTGATTTCGAGTACAAAGTGTTCGACCTATGGGACAGAGACAACGTGTCCTACAAGAACCGGATGGCGCTGATGGACGTGCGTCTCGCCAAGCCCCGCCCTGCGTGGGTGACGCTGCTCAAGCCCACCAAGTGCGTCAACGCCGGTGGCCTGATGAGGTACTGGAGCCAGTGCATCGACGACGGGTACGAGGGGGCCATCTTCCGTGATCCCGAAGGGCCGTACCTCTACAAGCGGTCCACCAAGGGCAAGATGTGCAAGCTCAAGGTGTTCGACGACGACGAAGCCGAGATCATCGGGTTTGCTGAGCAGATGACAAACACCAACCCAGCCAAGAAGAACAAGCTGGGCAGGACGGAGCGCTCCAGTGCGAAGGCGGGTAAGGTACCGGCTGGGAAGCTTGGGAAGTTTGTGTGCCGTGACCTCAAGACAGGCATCGAGTTCGAGGTGGGCACCGGCTTCACCGACAAGCAGCGGAAAGACTTTTGGCGCGATCGCTCCGTGTATATCGGGTTCATCCTGAAGTACCGGCATCAGCCATCAGGAGCGAAGGCGAAGCCGAGATTTCCCTCCTTCCAGGGGTTCAGATCAAAGGATGACCTATGATGCAGTGCTGGGTGTGGGATAGAGGAAAAACATCTGGGTATGGCATAATGTGGGCAGGAGGTAAGCCGTACCGTGTGCATCGTGTTGTTTATGAAGAGATAATTGGGCCTATTCCCGCTGGTTTAGAGATAGACCACCTATGCCGCAACCGCGCATGCTACAACCCAGAACACCTGGAGGCTGTAACTAGGAGGGAAAACACCATACGAGGTAAAGGAGGGCGTCTTGTGACGCAATGCCCCAAGGGGCACCCATACTTAGGTGACAACCTGTACATACAGCCGAGCACAGGACATAGAATATGTAGAGAGTGCAAAAGAGAAAGAGATAAGGCTCATTATGTTAAAAACAAAGAAAAGATAAAGGCACAAGTAAGAGCATACAAAGCAAGGAGAAAAACAAAATGACATTTCTAATCATAGTAGCATTGATACTACTGGTAGTCTATTGCCCCTACTTGGGGATAAGAGCAGCAGGTTATCTTGTTCAGAAGTTCAAGTTCGGTGTCCCCTTCAAAGAGGTATACGCCTACCACAAGGAACAGGATAGATTGGAAGCCGAGGCCAGGAAGAATAAGTAATGAGATGCTTTTGGATTCATAGTTGGGGTAAGTGGTCCGCGGCCACCGTAGTGGGTATCGTGGGGGAGCCCGGTGAGAAGGTGGCAGTGCAGGAGCGGTACTGTAGCCGCTGCGGAAAGTACCAGCGCCGTGCGCGATACGACGGTGGATAGGGAGAAAGCAAATGAAGCGGTGTGCTGCCATCCTACTGGCCCTGATGCTGACTGGCTGCATCAACACTCACGGCGTCATGTTGTACGAGGCTGCGGCCAGCGTCGTGTGTATCAGGTTCGGTCTTATGAAGTTCAAGACAACGAGAGGGCTCGGCCTCAAGTTCGAGGGCCTCGGACTTGATGGAACCTGTAGGCCCATGAGAATCAAGGCTTACCGACCGATAGAGGAGCAGTAATGAAACCGTTTGAACACCGAATAGGTGACTGGAAGCTCGTTAGAAGTTTCGACTTTGGCGACATATGTATCCGTCATGTGACATGTTCCGAGATAGCATCAGGGGAGTGTGCCTGCGGGACCGTCGGGTGTCAAAATTGTCACACGAAACCACCGAATGAGATGGTAGGGCTCAAAGCGTTACTCGAATGGGAGAGATAGCATGAGGTGCTGGGTGTGGGATGGGCGCAAAACAAAAAGGGTTATGGCATAGTGTGGGTGAGAGGCAAACTACAGCTCTCTCATCGTGTTGCGTATGAAGAAACTATTGGGCCTATTCCTACCGGACTAGACATAGACCACCTCTGCCGTAACCATAGCTGCTACAACCCAGAACACTTAGAGCCTGTTACACGTAAAGAGAACGTGCGCCGCGGTAAGGGGCACGGGAGCGAGGCACACTGTCCACGAAATCATCCCTATTCTGGAGACAATCTGCTAGTAGTTAAAAATGGTAAAGGTAGAGAGTGTAGAACCTGTAAGTACGCACGCAACAGAGCAAGCTACCATAGGAGAAAAGGCAATGTCATTCCGTAGGTATGACCACGTTGAAAGATTGGGACATGACAAGGTGGAGGGCATCACACTCGGAGACATCTACGTGTTCGCTAAGCTGGATGGCACCAACTCCAGCATTTGGATGGACGAGGATGGTGTACATTGTGGTTCCCGCACCCGCACGCTGAGTGAAGCAGCGGATAATGCTGGGTTTTGGCAATGGGTGAAAGAGAACCAGATGGAGCTGTTCACCAGCGTACCCCACACTTGGACTATCTATGGTGAATGGTTGGTTCCTCACACTCTAAAAACGTACAGGCAAGACGCGTGGCGTCGTTTCTACGTCTTTGACATCTACGATAACAAAAAACAGAAGTACCTGAGTTACGAGGAGTATGAGCCCACCATCAAGGGAGCCGGGCTGGACGTGATCGAGCCCCTGTGTATCATCACCAACCCCAGCGATGAGCAGCTCCAGCATGAGGCCGAAGCCAACACGTACCTCATCCTCGATGGGGCGGGGGCTGGCGAGGGCATTGTTCTAAAGAACTACGGGTGGCAGAGTACCAGCGGCGAGCAGCCGTGGGCCAAGATCGTCCGCAACTCCTTCAAGGAGGACAACAGGCGAGCCTTCGGTACCACCGAGAAGCACGGGCAGTTCCAGGTGGAGGCAGCGATCGCCGAGGAGTTCGTGACTCAGGTGCTGGTTGAAAAGACAAGGGCCAAGATCATGCAGGAGCTAACAGAGCAGGACTGTGTTGACGGGACGGAAGACAGGTATGGTGACAGCCACGACTACTACGACTACTACGACCTGTGCCTCGCCAGACACAAGCGGGTACAGGAGAGGCACCGGGCTAAGCTGATACCCCGCCTGCTGGGCACCGTGTTCTTTGAGCTGGTGAACGAGGAGATGTGGATGGCACTGAAGAAGCACAAGTTCCCGACCGTGGACTTCAAGCGGCTGCGTTCCCACAGCATACTGTGGACGAAGAAGTACGCAACGGACCTGTTCTGATGGGTATATCCTACGAATACAGAGCACGAAGGAGGAAACATGAGCAGCAACTTTGATGAGGCGGCGTTCATATACGCCCTGTCCTCACGACCGGAAGATGCAAAGAAATTTGCCACTACTTTTAAGCCCGATTGGCTTCATACCACGGAGTTCATTCCTATATTGTCCGAATTATACGCGTTCACTAGGACACACGGTGAGCAGCCGTCAATCCCGACGCTGCATCAGGTGTTCCGCGACAAAGACGAGGACGCGTACAACCTACGATATAAAGCCGCACTGGACTCCATCACGGAGAACATACCGGATAGGTCCAGCATGATATATGTCCTAGACCAAGCACGGGACACTGGAGTGGTGCGGGACTTCCAAGAGCTGACCAACGACCAGACTTTTCTTAAGAAGCAGGCTGACCTGAAGGGGAGCGGGCTGCTGAAGTCCCTTCACACGTTCTTCAACCGCCACGGTGACGTGGGCCAGGACAGGACGATGGACCTGAAGCAAGCGATCGACAACCTCGTACTATCCCACGGGTTCAACCCCGAGGTGGTACGCATCGAGACAGGGATCAAGGTAATCGACGAGTGGTCTGGTGGCGGGTTGCGAACGAAGCAGCTCGGTATAGTCATGGCCCCGACAGGCGCAGGAAAATCTAGTGTCCTGATCGTGATGGCACACAACATGGCTAACCTGGAGCAGAAGAGGGTGTGGATCGTCACGAACGAGCTGACGATCGAGGAGGAGACAGAGCGTCTGCTCGCCATGATCACGGGCACCGACCTCACGAAGGTCATCAATGATCCGGGCGTCGCATACAAGGGACTGAAGCGGCACTGGGACATGGATCTGCATGAGCGCATCCGAATCACCGAGATCAACAGAGAGGTGAGCGTGGATGACATCGAAGCAGAGATGATGAAGTGGGTCAACCTGATCGGGTGGAAGCCTGACGTCCTGATCCTGGACTTCATGGAGCGAATGAAGCCCTGCGATGCGGGGTTCGAGCGGAGCAAGGAATGGAACTGGCTGGGTGCCATCAGCCGTGACCTGTCTCGGTTCGCCAAGCGACACAACATCCTGGTGTGGACGGCGGCACAGACCAACCGATCAGGGGTGGAGAAGGGAGCCAAGATGGGGCTGGAGATGGCGCAGGCTTCGATCAAGCATCTGCAAGAAGCGACGGTCGTGATCGGGATGAACCAGCAGGACATGGGGGACGACAAGGTTGGGTTGGAGTTCTCATCCCTCAAACAGAGGCACTCCAAGCGATCTTTTAAGCCGGTCGTACTAGAATGTGACCTCAGTAAGATGTCGATTACGAATAATGAATACGACACGGACACTTACGAGGACACTAGCGTACCCGAGAAGGCTACGAAGAAGGCTAAGCTGCCCCGAGAGAACCAGGAGAAGGAGCAGACGCGAAGAAAGTTCGTGTAACACTGGCAATTTCTGAAAAGAAAACATATAATAGAGGTAGGGAGCTCAGGTTGTTGAATCAGATCCCTGAACATACACCTCAGCAGAGGGAGGAGCATATGAAGTACGCTAGAAAGGTTAGACGTGCTAGAGGCACCAGCATACCTAGAGATAGGGTATCAACAGCCCGATTCACTGAAAAGCCGTAAACTCGACAACAAGCCCAATGGGGCACACTAAACGATGAAAAGAGAAGAAAGAAGATAAGAAGAAGAATGACAAGTACAACGATCCGAAGGATCATGTAGATGATCAGTCATTCATGCTGTTCTCTCCTTCAGTATACTCTACTGTTGGAGTTCAGCAACCAGCCCCCTCATCACACCTGTTGAATCAGGGTTGAGGGGGCTTCCAGTTTCAGGAGGCACCAGATGAAAGTTAAGTTTGAGTCTAGCGTCTCTACAACAGAAGGCTACTACATAGTGGAGCCAAAGGACGCAATGGACAATACCTATGTGGGTGACTGGGCCATAGACAGCGACGTTCTCTACCATAGACACCCCAAGGAGGTAGCTCATCAAGGCTTCGATGGCTTCGGCACTATCGAGTACGATGTCAACGACAGGGTATGCTGGAGGTGCAAGGCTCGCTGCCCCAATGGGGTGTGGATGGCACACAGGCTGTACCAGCTATGAGGGTGCGAGAAGGGTACAAGAAGCAGCAATGTAATGGCCCTCACTGTACCAGCAGGCGCGTCCACCATGAGCGACCGGACACACCCAGGGGCGTCCAGTACGTAGAGGTGCCAGAGGATTACTCTGGGCCTGCCTTCTGCTCGATCAGTTGCCAGATCATCTGGCAAGGGACGAACAAGAAAGAGATTTGGACTCTGAAGAAGGAGAGAGAATGACAGGACTTGAGTTGATTTACATCGTAATCGGTTGTGTACTTGGGGTAGTGTTCTATCAGGGTCTCGTGTTTCTTGTGAGCAGTGAAAGGCGGGCTGGCTTCAAGTGGTGGATGCTGCATAGGCTGGACCCCTGGTTTGAGGAGCGAGCGAGCCTGGATGTAGCGTGGCGTGTGTTCGCACAAAAGCACAACGCTGGAGGCAAGCGTCCGATCTGTGCGTATAAGGGGTGGGAGGCTGAGCTAGACGAGGACGAGAAGGCAGCGGTGTACGAGTTCCCTGGCGGCGACCCGGATGCCCTTCTTAATTGTCTGAACGAGGGGAGAGGCCCCGCGGACATCGTTGGGCTGTTGGATGCGGCCCTGAAAAAAGAATCCCCGAAGTATGTAGCTGCATTGCGGAAGGCGTTCGATTCCAAGAAGGTGAAAGGGACTGACGATGCCGACGTGTAAACTAACCGAGTGCAGTAAAAACGCTATGAGAAAGAGGGTGCCTTCTTATTGTGAAGCACACTACGCTAGGAACAGAAGGTACGGTTCACCTACTAAAGGTGGGCGCCCTCACGTAAGTCTACGTGCCACCATTCAGGCCCCGCAGGTACCTGATCTAACCAAAGCATACTGGGCCGGGTTCTTTGATGGTGAGGGCAGTGTTGGTATCTACAAGTCTAAAACTCACTATCAGTGGAGGGCTACCATTAGCCAGAACACGCCGCACACTCGGGTACTGAGGGACATCAGGGATACCTACGGTGGGTCCGTATCACGAAGCAAGACACGACCCATAGAGTGCCTCCAGCTTTCTACTCTTAAAGCCTACGCTTTTCTTAGAGACATCCTGCCATATTGTACTATAAAGAATAAACAGATACTCTTATTCATACAGGCTGTAGATAGTGTTAGATCTGGAGGCACGATGGACGTATCTGAAGCATGTGACCGCATTGCGGCAATGAAGAAGGAGAGGTAGCGTGCCTTACTACACCTACAAATGTGAGAAAGGCCATGAGTTTGAGATTGAGCAGCCCATCAAGGCTGCCGCTCTGACCACCTGTCGCCATGAGACCGGAGCAACGGACGTAGGGCCTGTGCTCTGCGGCGCCACATGTGACCGGCTGATCTCTAAGACCAGCTTCAAGTTCATCGGTGGCCCACCAACCCCGAAGCACTACACCTAGGAGAAACGAAATGAAGGGAGGCTACTGATGACTGAGGTAAGGAAGCGGATTTGTATGGTGCCCTCTTGCGACAAGGTGCTGGACCCGGACGAGTCGGGGATCTGTGACGACTGTGACATAGCAGCCATGGGTGTTGACACACCGTGGTTTGGGAGGAGCAATGGATAGAGAGTTCTACCTGGATGTTGTGGAGAACGATATTGAGAACTATCAGAAGAACTATCAGAAGAAGCAGCAGCGGTTCGAGGAGGCGCTTGCATTCACTGTCGCTGCTTGTGACAAGAAAGGTATGGTGACTGATAGAGACGTTGAATACGCGGTCGAGCAAGCTGACAGGTTCCTCGCTGAGCTGGGGAAAACGAAGTGATGGTGTTGAGCAACCGGCCGAGTCTTGGTAAGTGCGGTCGGGCACACCGGCAGTATCATGTGACACGCCCCAATGGTGATACGTGGTGCAATGCGTGCAACGCGTACCGGACTAGGGGAGGGTCACTCAATGGCACCTAAGAAGTGTGCGGTTGTGCACAAGAAGTACCACTTCTACTACCTTGATGCCAGAGGGCAGCGCACCCTAAACAAGGGGTGCCCCCTCTGTTCCAGGAAGTGGAACGTCGGGCTCCGCCAGTGGCGAGCTGAAGGCGGCGGCAATGGCAATGGCTGAGTACAGCAAGGCCGACATACTCCAGTGGGTCCTTGGCGCGTGTGAGGTCCAGAAGCGCCAGGGCAACGAGCTAAACTTTGCATGCCCTGCGTGCGGGCACCACGCGTTCTATTTTAATGTTAAGAAAGTACAGGGATTTTGTCATAGAGCGGGCTGTCAAACAACATACAACCTTGAGTCCATGATCAATGAGATAGGGTATGGCCCCGAGCTGGCGGGTTACGTCCCAGGCATGGAGAAAACGGAGGCACGGGTGGTCGAGGTCACCATGCCCAAGGGAGCGGTGCCCATCGAAGCGGGAAGTGAGGCAGCCATGGCGCTGGATCTACGAGGTGTGACATGGGACATGATTCGGAAGTGGGACATGCACACCAACAAAACTCACATCATCGTGCCCATCCGTGAGGCAGGTACGCTGGTCCAGTACAACAGCCGTAGGGTGAACAAGAGAGCACCGCTCAAGCACTGGTTCAGTGACCTTGACCCCGACGCCCTCCGGTACAAGTACGCCAGCGGCACCCCGATCACGAATTTCATCCTCGGCTGGGAAGAGTGCAAGCTGTGGGACCGGATGACACTGGTGGAAAACACCTTTGTTTCCATGTGGTTACGAGACCTCGGGGTCACCACTAACTTTGGCTCGTACCTGAGCCAGCGCCAGATCGGCATGATCGTTCACTCCAACGTGAAGCATGTAACGTTCTTGTGGGACGAGGGTGCGAACTCGCAGAAGGCGGAAAGGAAGTTGAAGAAGGTTGGCGTGTCATGTAAGAGTATCTACATTACAGGTCAGCCCGATGATCATAGTAAGGAAGAGATCAAGGACTTACTCAATGGGAATTAGAGAAACGAAGCCCTTGATCGAACGCCTCCAGAATAAACTCAAAGCGACGCCCAATGGCTGTTGGGAGTGGCAGGGTGCTACTGCCAAGGAAGGGTACGGGCACATTACCCGTGGTAGACGAGGCGAGGGTATCGTTCGTACCCACAGAGCTATGTGGGAAATTGTTTTTGGTCCCATACCCGATGGCCTTTGCATTCTACATCGGTGTGACAACCCGCCATGTGCTAACCCAGCTCACTTATTCTTAGGTACTCGGGGTGATAACAACGCTGACATGGTTGCTAAAGGAAGAAACGTTGTTCAGCAAGCCGGAGAGGGTTCAAACACCAAGTTGACTTGGAAACAAGTTCGTGCTATTCGGGCCGATGGTAGACGTAATTGCGATATAGGTGTGGCATACGGAATTGATCATTCTCATATCGGCAAGATTAAAAGAGGCGAACGTTGGAAGGAGTAACCAATGAAAGTAATCTTTGAAGCAGACCAGAAGGTACCGATCAAGGCGTGGGTGGATGGCGTGGACCTGGACGAGAAGGCCAGAGACCAGCTCATCCAGACAGCCATGCTGCCCTTCATCCACAAGCACCTCGCTGTCATGCCCGACGCTCACTGGGGCATGGGGTCCACGGTGGGCAGCGTCATCGCTACTAAGGGGGCCATCGTGCCCGCTGCTGTGGGCGTGGACATCGGGTGTGGTATGACTGCGGTGCGGTTGCCCGACATTTCGATCGACGAGGTGTACGACTACCGCAAGGCCATCTATGACGGCATCAAGACAGCGGTGCCCAACGGACGGACGGACAACGGCGGGCCGAATGACCGGGGTCGGTGGAGCGACACCATCCCTGCCCTGGCAGCTAACCTCTGGGGCCATAGTCTCGTACACGGGTTCGATGACTTGGCGTACTATAACCCTAAGCTGAACCGGTGGGGTGACCCTGTTTACCACCTGGGGACGCTGGGCACCGGAAACCATTTCATCGAGGTGTGTGCGGACGAGACCGATCAGGTGTGGGCCATGCTGCACTCAGGCTCAAGAGGTGTGGGCAACGCCATCGGCCGTATGTTCATCAAGAAGGCACAAGAAGAGTGCGAACTGTGGCACGTCCAGCTCCCCAACAAAGACCTTGCGTACTTCCCTGAAGGGACGCCGGGGTACATCGAGTACACGAAGGCCGTAGGGTGGGCTCAGGAGTACGCCATGAGTAACCGGGAGGTGATCCTGGCCCTCACATTGGAGGCGCTGGGTAACGCCATCGGGCACGCCGTGAAGAACAAGGGCATGATCGTGAGCTGCCACCACAACTACGTCCAGAAGGAGAACCACTTCGGATCAAACGTACACGTCACCCGCAAGGGTGCGGTGCGGGCGAGGAAGGGTGACCTCGGTATCATCCCGGGGGCTATGGGTCGGAGCAGCTACATCGTTGAGGGCCTCGGGAACCCTGACTCCTTCCACTCATGCAGCCACGGGGCTGGGCGGATCATGTCCCGGACCCAGGCGCGCAAGGCGTTCACGGTGGAGGATCACGTCAAGGCCACCGAAGGGCTGGAGTGCAACAAGGGCGAGGCTGTGCTGGATGAGACGCCCGGGGCGTATAAGGACGTAGTTGCAGTGATGGCAGCACAGAAAGACCTCGTCACCATCAAGCACACGCTCCGGGCGCTGGTCAACGTGAAGGGAGACAACGACTGATGAAGAAGTATAAGATGGACTCAGAGGAGGTGATGTTCACGGCTGACCACCACTTCGGCCATGAGAACATCATCAAGTATTGTGACCGTCCCTTCAAGGACGCTCACCACATGAACGTCGAGCTGACGGAGCGGTGGAACAAGGTGGTGCGACCAGACCAGACGGTGTTTCACATCGGCGACTTCGCCTTCAGGGGGAAGGACGCCCGGCACTACCTGGACGTGCTGAACGGCAAGGTGATCCTGATCCGAGGGAACCACGACAAGCCGAAGAACGATCAGTTCTTCCATGACGCACACGACCTCGCTGAGGTGGTGATCAACAAGGACCAGCGCATCATCATGTTCCACTACGCCATGCGAGTGTGGAACCACAGCTTCCGGGGGTCATGGATGATCCACGGTCACAGCCACGGGACGCTGCCACCCACCATGGACAGGAAGATCCAGGACGTAGGGGTAGATGTCTGGAACTTCGCACCCATCAGCTACCCGCAGCTAGCGGCGACGATGGCTCTGCACAATCACGAAACACTAGAAGGAGAAGACTGATGGGATGCTTTTGGATGCATGACTGGCAGAAGTGGGGCGCGCCCTTTAACGTGCCAATGATGGCGGTGCGGTTTGGCGAGGTTGTGGGCCAAGGTATGGTGGATCAAATGCAACGAAGAGAATGCTGCACGTGCGGTAAAATACAGGAGAGAACACTATGAGTGGAGCAAACGCGAGGATACTAGACTGTACCGTCTGCGAGAAGGTTATCCAGAAGTGGGACGACACCCAGTTCGACTACATGCAAGACGACACCGGGCCGTTCTGTGAGAGCTGCTGGAAGTTTGGAAGTCTCATTGACAGCCTGCTAGCGCGGGTCGCCAAGCTAGAGTACCGGTGACCATCTGCTGCAAGTGCGGTCGTAACTTCTGGCCGGGGAAAGGCAAGTGCCCGGGCCGACCACAGGGAGCGATAGGCTCAGGTAGACTGGCCGATGATTGTATGCACACCCCTTGCATTGGTTGCGAGAGGTACAAGGAGAAGAAGTATGACAGACCAAAGAGAGACAGACGACCCTCAGAATAAACCAGACCCGCCGCAGCGTGGGCTAAGGTTCTTCCTACAGATGATTGCCGTCTTGGCCATCGCTGGTATGCTGGCCATCCTGTTCGCTAGCAAGCCCAAGGCTGGAGAGTACGAGCCGTTCAACCAGGGCACGGGCGTGATACTCACTGGCTCTACGGCGTGCTTCAATTCCGAGATCAACTCCGATGTGATCAGGCTACTTGAGTCGTATCAGGAAGTGTTGGACGCCTTTGCGGATTTCAATCGAGGCGTCGGTCCTTCATTGACTCCGGACATGAAGATCTTCGGGGATTCCGTGTTCTATAGCAACCTATGTTCAGCAGTGAGGCACACGTATCAAGTCTTCCTACTCAGACGAGGTCAAGGCCACGTTCTGCTCAGGTTCACAGACGTAGAGGGGCCATCTTTCGTAGCGGCTGAGATTGATTTCCTCGTTGATGCAGACGATCCGGAGACGCTGTGAGTACGGAGACCCCGAGCGACTGGCATGTAGTCTGGACCATACTCAAGCTGAAGGCCGTGCGGGCGCTCTTACGCCCGCTCCTGCGCTTTCACGTATGGTATGAGATGAGGAGAAAGAGATGACAGAAAGCTGTAGTAAACGCGCAGGAGGCACCCCTAAATGCAAACTAGGGGAGCTGACTCATTGCATACAGATACAGGGCTCTTGTGCAGCTCTTGCCCCCTCTGGCGGCACTCAGGAGCCAACCCATCATAAGATATTCATTGTCGTCAAGGCTCCTGACGCTAGAGATTACGATGTGATAGGGAACGGAAGGAATATTGATCGCCTCAAAGATTTGCTCGCTTTGGCTACCATAGACACCAGGGAGGTCTACGTCACCAGTCTGGTGAAGTGTGCCCCTCCGAAGAGGCCACCTTCGGTCCAGGAGATCAAGGCGTGCATGGTCCATCTGGCTGATGAGCTGAGGGCCGTGGACCCTGACGTGGTGGTGCTGATGGGCACCGACGCCCTCCGCGCCTTCAACCTTATGGGTGAGGGTGGGGTGAACTCCCTGCAAGGTAAGGTCATTGAGAAAGCTTTTCCTCATGACGATACCCTCACGAAAGAGTGGAACGTGGTGGTGACCAGCGACCCCAACGCCCTGTTCCTCAACCCTGATCCTAAGCTGGAGAGCAAGATCGTCAAGTCCCTCAGGGCGGCTAAGGGTGTGGTCAAGGGCTGGGACGTGGCTGAGGATTCCCCGGACACGGAGTACAAGCTGATCGACAACATGTCTGATCTGGCCTGGATGATCGAGAACATCCAGGAGAAGGGAGCGTTCGCGTTCGACACTGAGTCCAGGTCGCTGCCGTGGTCGAAGGAGCCACTGATCTGTATGCAGTTCTGCTGGGGGTATGACACGGGTCAGGTCACGTCCGCTG
>SDBU01000313.1_pt1 | contig 68729 bp, 100 predicted proteins | sample 2277071 | NCBI WGS metagenome assembly SDBU01 (sample SAMN10397929, study PRJNA504765) | marine sediment metagenome | isolation source: marine sediment core GS08_GC12, 126 cmbsf | place: Arctic Ocean: Gakkel Ridge, Loki's castle | collected 2008 | reverse complement strand
AATCAAACGCCGTATTATACTATATTACAACTAAGAAGTAAAGGAAAAAATAAAATTTATTTTCAAATGAGTCGTGCCCAGATTTACAACACTTCCTTTGGAAAGGGCACTGGACACGACTCTAAGGCCAATTTCTTTGGAATTTTCCCTCTTCCTTTTCTAATTTCTCTACTTGCTTGATAATGAACGATCACAGGATCAGAAACCCATCGCATCAAATTAACTATTGTGCAGTATTCTGGTGGTAGATGATAAAAATCTCCATCAAGAATTTTCTCCAAAGATTTTTGATCCCAAACTCTTGGTTTTCGCTGGCACTCTTTTTCCCATCTCTCAACTAATTCATATACTGCAGAGATATTTTTCAAGAAAATTGTACCGCTTAAAACCTCGTATTCTTCTTTTACAATTTTCGGATGGTTCCTACGATCGAAGTAATGTACTGCTATATTGCAGTCTAACTCTAAAAATAAATCTGGGTGACGAAAAAATTTGGCATCGCAATCAACATATACAATGTTATCATCAGGAAATTTTTTCATCATTTCCAATAAAAATGTTGGCTTATAACAAGTGTTCTTGTACCAGTTTCCTAAATCTTTTATGGCTTCCACATAGTATGGAATGCTAAATTTCTCCATAGACTCTATAAATCTACGAGCATAATTTTCATAGAAAGTATTCTCAGTGTAATATCCAACCACTATGAAATTCATCCTCTTATCCTTTTCTTCAATTTAGAAGATGATACACCTCTTGTATACGGGATCTCAACCAATTCACCACCCCACTTTGCTAATGTATCTATGACTTCTTGGCGAGTTTTTTGCTGTACACCTATTTTCCAGTCATTTCCATGCACTACATAATCAGGTTTTAGCTTTTCCAAGTTATCCTTATAGCTAAGAGTGTGCTGAGGAATCACTTCGCTTACACCGACTATACTTGTAACAATTTCTTTTCTCTCCTCAAAAGAAAACAATTGATCGGGTTCTTTGTAGCTCAGTATTGCTTCTTCAGTGAGCAATCCAATAACAACTCTTCCCAACTTTGCTGCCTTTGAGATTATATTCAAATGACCAGCATGAATTATATCCCCACACATTCCGACATATACTATTTTATCCATTGAAAATTCTTTCTAAGAGCAGCTTTTAGCTCAATAGTATATCTTCCAGTGAAAACAAACCTATCATCAGGTTCATGATATACCATATATTCTATGTCATCTTCATCTACTTTACAAGCAACTGCTGTTGTAGATTTGAAAGGATCAATATTCATCCTCGCGTCTTCAGTTATATAGATCCTATTCTTATCTTCGCCTAAAGCAGGCCCATCAAACTTAGTCATAACAATCTGGAACAAATCTGTTGCTGATACAACTTTCAATTTAGGAATAAAAGGATTCTTTGTATTATCTCTTAATACAACCCAAGTATAAAAGTTGACTGGTTTTGGATAACCTCCAAGTTCCGGTCGTCGCCACGGTCCATGATCTGAGTAGATCCAAAACATAGAATCAGGTTCATCAAAATCCCAATGATTCATCAATTCTAATAAATCTGCCCAAGCCTTTTCTGTCATTGTAGAAGCAACTTCTGAATTTGGGGCATCATCACAAGCATGGTGAAAATGATAATGCTCTATAAAGTGTAATACATTTTCTTTTGTTTTCTGGGCTCGCTGAGCATATGTAATTTCTTCTTCTTTCATGACAACAGTCTTAGAAATATATGTATGAGAATATATCTCTGGATATTTCAAAAGACCTAAGACATAACTTAACACTGGAGCATTGGTTGCTTTAGTTTTGAACCCATGTTTTGCTAATTGAAATGGTAGAGTATTTTCTACCCAATTATACTTAGGCAAATCTTTCACTGGTCGAAGTTCCAGCGGATCAGTGTTTTTTGATTTTCTCATCCACAACTGATAACCGTTACCATGAGATTCTAAAGCTGAAGAATGCTTTCCTGAGAGCATCTGTATCTTTGTCTCTGTGGTATAACATCCAGTGATTTGCCGTAACAAAGTTCCATTTACCATATTAACAAGTTCAGAAACCATTGGGCCAAAGGGGCAAGAATCAAATTTTATGAGATATATTTTCATAGCTTTGCTAAGTAGTTACAATAACCATAGTCTTCTTGCTCTGGAAGAAACTGTTTAGAGAATTGCATATCAGGAGAAACTTTTGCTAATGAAAATCCAAACTCCACTAAATCAAAAAATACTTCTTCTAACGTAATTTCTGCATCTACAAAACAACCACCATATTCAAATTGAATATATTGAATCTTATGCTCTTGCAGTAATCTTTCAGCACCCTGTATAACAGAAAACTCAGATCCTTCTACATCAATTTTCAAGAAATCAATATGATCAACTTTAGCAGCATAACAATAATAATCCAAAGTATTCATAGCAACAGTGATTGGTATTGGCTCTGCTACACCAAATCTTTCCATCTCATTTGTGTTTCTTTTATACCTTGTTGATAAGACAGGACATTTTTGGTATTCCCAAAACTTCCCCGGACCACGTAGATTAGATAACGCTGTTCCGTTGAGAATAATTTGAGTATGGAATGTTAAGAGATTCTTTTCTAAACATGTATAAGAATTTTTTATTGGCTCAAAACAATGAACGAAGACTCCAGCTTTTCTTTTCAAAACTTCCAAAGCCCATTCTCCATGATAAGATCCAACGTCAAAAACTATATTACCATCTTGAACATAGTCTTCAATGACTTGTATTTCACCATCTATCAAATCGCTCATGTTCAGATTCCTCTGTCCAATTTCCATCTTCATCTATATACTGATCAAAGTTATTGTTATCTATTTCAAACAAAGAATACAATTCTTTCGTAACATAGAAAGCATTCACTGGCAGATCGAGGCCAATGACTGCTATCAATTCATAGCCTTTCTCTTTGGCTAAAAGATTCATAGCTTTCAGCGAAGCACCTGGCTCTTTTCCAGGTGAAATACTTTGTACTTGATTTTTATGCCCTAACAATGTATTGAATTCTATGATAACTAAAGCTGGTTGAAAATTAGCAAAGGCTTCCCATATTTGATAATCATAACCATCCACATCAATTGAAAGCAAGTCAAAGACTCGTGGCAACTTTGTTGGCTCAAGAATCTCATCCAACATATCAGATCCTGCAAATCCAACTGATTTATTCAGACACGTTACTGGATCATCAGCATAAGTGTTTTGTAGATCCTTAAACTTATGGTTATCAAGTTCTATCTGAACACTTTGCCATCCTTTATTCTTTATCAAATTAAAAGTATTGCTAATGTGACCACCAGTACTTGCTCCAAATTCTACACACCATTTGTTAACAGGTGAAATAATCTCAAAGATTTTTTCTATGACCCCATCTTCTCCATGTTGAGAAGTTACTTTGTGTCGATAATCTAATAGCCAATTACTCCCCATAACTTTTCATATCCCCTTGCTTATATGTTTTCATTGTTTTAGATCCATCAACTAACCCTAAAACAAACTCATCGATTTCTTGTATCAAATCATTTCTCTGCTCGTTTAAGACATTAGTCTTTCGAGTAGCATCCGCGATTATTGAATCTTTATCAGAAGATCGCTTCACATCTTCAAATTTCCATATCTTCAAATTGACAATGGTCAATTTATCAATTAGATTTCCAATTGTATCCATACTAAATCTTTATATAAGTGTGAAGTTTAGAGTGATGAAACATTGCCAGTACCCCATCTGTATATAATACAGTAGTCGGCTTTCCTAATGCTGCAGAAAGAGTAGCACACCCAGAAGTAAAACAGAAAAATGCTTTACAAGAATAAATTACATCACAGAAACGCTCTAACTTCTGAGCATCTATAATTTTTGCCCGAATAACATTGCCACCATGAAGTAATTTCATCTGATGTGTTACACCCTTATCTCGAAGATATCGCTTAACATTATTTCGTGAAGGAATTCCTTTATTGTTACTATGATTTGGTTCAAAGATTACAGCATCTTTCAATTCAGGAATAAACTCTGGTTCATAATATAATTCAGGTTCTCTGAATCGTTCTGAACCATCACCAAGACCAAAGAAATCCGCAACCCCATCAAGTAAATTCTTCCCTTCTGGAACAGAACCAAATTGAGGATAAGGTCCATCTTCATCCACATACCCATCAACAAAAGGATTCAAATCCCATACTAATCTTTTTGTATTGGGATTATTATACGCAGAATAATTAGAGATACAAACTTCATCATAATTGTATTCTTCTTTTGCGATCCTGGGCAGTGGAGAATGCAAAAGATGATCGCCTAAACCACCATACTTGATTTTAAGAACTAATCTTTCCATATTTCTCTTTTTGCATAATCATAAACATCATTAGCATTAGGGCCATCTAAATAATCCTCTGGTATTTGATTTTCTTCTACACCAGAAAACTTTGATTTAGATTCAAAGAAATGTGCTAAATCTTGCAGACAAATTGAATTATACGCTCCTATTTCTTTGATCCCACTTTCACCTTCCATCATATTTACTATAGTTTTTCCTGCCCACTCAACATCTACATAAGCATAGCAAGAAGTTGAGCCAATAAATACTTCTCGACCAGCAAGTATATCATGAAGCATGTTCTTCTTCCTACCACCGCCAAACATCGGGCCCAAGCGAACTATTAAAGAGTCCCCTGGCAGAACTAACAATTCGCAGGCTCTTCGATGTCGACCATACGCAGTATCTAATTGAGACCTGCAAGAAAAACTGGAAACCAATACAAATCTTTTCTCTCCAGACAAAGCAAGTAGATCAGCAGTCTTTTCAACTGTTTCTATAAAATCTTTTTGAGATTCATTCTCTGCTTGATACCGTCCTGCAGGATTAGCAGTATGGATGATGATGTCACAAAGATCAATGAGTTGTTCGGAACAATGAGTATCACGATATATAGCAATTAATCTATATCTATTATCAATTTCTATTGCTTTAGCAATTTGAGAACCAACAAATCCACCCGCACCAATAACTGCTACCAATTTCATTTTATCACCTCACTATGTATAATTGGTTCATCACAAGAATCCCAAGGTTTTGTTAGAAGAGATATACAAATGGCATCGGTTATTGCATGAAACGCGTGTGGTGTATTAGGAGGAATACGAAAGCAAACTCCTCTGCTGGCGTGCATATTTTCTCCATTCCCAGTTACCAATACTAAAGAGCCTTCTACAATTAAAAAGTACTCTGTAAATTCTGGATGGAGATGATTACCACGTATCTTATTTGGCTTAAACATAACCATATTAAATTCAACTATAAGTTCATTCGGAAGCCATGTAAAAATAGCTCCGCGACCGTCTTGTACTGTTTCTATATTACAAGACGCCTTCAGTATTTCGATGTCCCCTATCTTGTCCATTTCATACCTCAATAAAACGTGGATAAGGAAGTGGTACCAGTAAATGAGTATCATCTTCACAATGTTCAGCGATTATTGATATAAAGTTTTCTACATAATAATATGGAAGAACCAAAACATAACCTTGCAGTTTATTCAGGTACTCTTCTTCTGATACTATTGGAATCAAAGATCCTGAAGTTTTTTTACCAATTTTCTTAGAGCTATTATCTAAGACACAATGAATATGATTTTCATCTAACTTCAAAAGCTGCAAAAGCATATTGCCTTTTGTGCTTGCACCAAATCCCCACATCGGTTCACTCTTGCACAGATGATCCATCAAAGCTCTAAAGGATTCTTTGAAATACTGAACTCGGTTATTAAAGAAGTGAAGAGCCATAAAAGTATTGGTATTATTCACTTCTTCAAATCTTTCAATCTTCTGACAATTTTCATTTCTCCAGTGCACAGAATCTCTAACAACAAATACCCGAAGACTACCACCATAACTATTTACAATTTGAGCCTCTATAATTTTCAACCCAACTTGAGAAAGTAAAAATCCTAAAGATTTCAAGGAATAATAAGCAGCATGTTCATGAACTATGTTATCAACAATGTTGTTCTTAAGCATAGTTCCAAGATAAGTCATCTGCAAAACCCAAACAGTTTCGTCAGACATTATCTCTTCTACATTGCGACAGAATTCAAGTGGATTGTTTAGATGATAAAACATCGCTATGCTAAAAATTAAACTGGGATTTGGAAGATTCAAATCAAAATAGGTCTTAGCACTAAATTTAGAATGAACATGAATTGTATCTGGAGAAACTTGGTTCATGCCTGCTGCAGCATCTATATTTACCTTTACCCTTACTGGCTTATCTATTAAGCTAAGCAGTGTTCCATCATTACCACCTATATCCAGTACTACATCATCTGCCATTAAAGAAACTTCATTCAAAGTATCATCAACAACATCTTGGAGAATTTGTTTCATAGAAGCAGTTTTCCCGCTTTCATAAGAATACTGATCAAATACAGAATCCAAGTTATACTTATTAGAAAGTTGAACCAAACCACAAAATTCATTTGAACATTTGGTTACGTTCAAACTGGAGGATTCCAATCCTGTGTTATCTTTATCCACAAAAATAGCACTTGGATACTGATCACCGATCATTACCACGTCTTCAACAAGAGAACTTCCACACGAAATACAACGCTTCATACTATTTCTCGAATACAAAATCTGGATTGCAACTTACAATACTCGGCCAATTTCCTTCTACAAAATCAACATCACAATACCCAGTCCTGCCAACTACTATAGGGCTGAAAACTCTATTCTTATTAAAAAACCCCGCCCAGAAACTGAACGTAGAATTACTTCTTAGCAAATTTTCAGCAAACATCATCTGAAAAAAATCTGGAAGGAATCCTAAACAGTCTTCAACTCCCCGCCACCTCACCTGCAACTTTTCGCTTTTCCAGACAAGACTTTCTTTAGAAAGATTATAATCATCACAAGCCTGGTAATAAGAATCCTGAGAAATAATCGCAAAGATATTTTGATACGTTTCATAATCTCCTCGTCTTAAATGAGCCAAGAGTGGAGAACGCATTATTGAAAACATCTCTATCCAACGATCTTGAAACTGAAGCCATTCCCGTATTTTAACTTCTGATAATAAATTTATGAATTCTTTCTTTTGAAAATAACCATACAAATCTATATTCACTTCCCCAAATGCTACTTTATCTATTGGAGTTTTTGGCAGTCTTTTTGATATAGAATTGTGTTTTACATTTTTGAATATTTTCTCACCTATCCAAGAAGGGAGTTCTAAGATCGCATCATACTTTTCAGCATAGGCTCTTGCAAAAAGATATTGAAAAATTTGATTCCCAAACCTGCCAAAATTTCCTAATTGAGTAAACTGAACTGTTCTATTAGACATCTATTAAAGACCCCTCACTTTTGTCGTGGTCAAAGATGCTATATTCCATTAGACAATAATGAAAATTTCTATAAAGCAAAACATCCCATGGAGTTCCATCATATTCATAAGACAATAATCTTTCTATGCTTTTCTTATGAACCATATAAGCTAATGCAGCTACGATCCATGGATTAGAGCAATTAGGAGTTACATATTTGAAAACTCCCATTACTGGCTCAAAATTCCTTATATCAAATTGTCTGCCATGAAAAGAGACCAGTTCATAGTGACCAAGTAACCCAGTAGCTTCTACAAGAATTGAAAACCAATTAGGAATATTGGGAATAGCATCATCTTCTAAAATTAAAACTGAATCAAGTTCACTTATTTTAAGAGCATCCTGATGACCACGAAAACATCTATATGCACCTAAATGATTGTTAACCAATCCTTTCACTGCTGGTTTCCAACTAATAGGCAGCTCATAATTTGGGGTACAACTATTTCTATGCGGAATCTTGCTTAGCCAATCTTCGGTCAATGCTTTTCTATTCTGTGAAGTTACAACAATAATTTCTAAATCATCACACATACTCTGAAGCAAGTCTCCCAATTTCATTATCAGCTTTCTTAATAAATTCTTGAACTTGATAAGTTTTAACATTGACCGCTTGCCCAGTAAATGACGGAGCAATAGAATCACTATAAGATAAACAAGTCTTATTGCAAGCAGACAACTGTATCTTTTCATATTGATCAACAAAAACAACAGCGGCTAAATTACTATACTCAGGGACAGGTTTTGCTGTTAATTGTGGGCAATCTAACGAAACTTTATATAATCCTGCTGAATGAAAAAAATCTCTTAATAAGGCTTGATCGCAACCCCATCTCCAATCTCTACAATAATTTACATTTCGAATTCCCCATGTAATATATTTCTCAAAAGTTTTTGATAAATGTTGAACCCGTTTCCGAATTTCTTTACACCTAAACCCAACAAGACCAGCAAGATATGGTGTAGAATGTAAATGATAACTTCTAATACCTTGAATGAGATACTGTTCATGATCCAAGAAATATTGAACAGCTTTTCTTTCAAGTTTATTTGTTATATGATCTAAATCTCTACAAAGAAGAATATCAACATCTGATTCCCATAATGGTTTCATTCTATGAGTAGTTGGCTTAGTGCCCTGATATTTCTCAGAAAAAAGTTCCATCTCCACATTAGAGAATTTTGTTGCTCTTTCTAACAACTTGAATGTGGGAGTTTGAGTAGCATCCAAATGAACATATACCCTTGTTGTAAACTCTGGATAAATAACAGAATTAGCAACTAATATATAAGGAAGATTGCACCAGTACCTTGCTTCGGAACCAAACAATACATAAGAAATGATGTTTTTCATTTAGGAAATCCTGCTGCTTTTCTTCTATTATAAGTTTCTTCATCATATCTACCCAATCTACTATTTCTTTTATAAGTAGAATCCACACCACTCCATCCCTTATAATTGTGCTTGACAATAATCTCTGGAGAATAATGAACTTTTCCCAATCTACGAACTTCATCAGTAAACTCCAAATCACAATAAAAACTTTTATAATCTGGATGATAAACATAACCAAAATAGTCATATAATTTTTTACCCATTATAGATAGAGTAATGGTTACATCTTTTCCACAACAACCATCATGAAAATGCAAAGCTCCATCTAATGCTGGAAAATATTCTTGCATCAATTCAACTATGTAATGATCAAATCCAGGAACAATAGGCTCCATATCATCACTAACAATAAACAGAATATCAAAATTTTCATCTTCCATATCAGCATTGATCGCAGCTATTTTGTTTTGATGATTTCCATACTTATATCGTAAATGAGAATAAGCCCCCATGAACTCTTTCATCTCTTTTGTATTCATTGCTACATCATTTTGATTAAGAGTAATTAAGAACTCGTAATCATATTTACCACTAAGCATAGCATAATACTTATCCAAAGTTCTTTTGAACCACTCTGATCTCCCTAATGTTGAATATTTGAAAAGAAATTTCATATTTACCTTGTTATATAATAATATAATATTCCGCTTATAAATTCCTCAGTTTTCAATAATGGTAGTAACCTATATGAAAAATCTTTGTCTTCACCAACCATTGTATCTAAGAACCCAGTCGCAAGAGCAAGTTCTCTTTTCACTGGGGATAAATGATTAGGACAACGATAATAGACTTCATCCTTTGTAAACCAGGATCTAAACTGCAAGGAATGAATAAAAACAAATTTGCCTTTTCTATTAGACATCTCCCCCCTAAATCCACAACAATCTGCGAGACTTTTAATAGCAGCTAAGATCTTAGAAATATAATCTTCCGAGACTAAATCGTCGTCGTCAACAAAAGAAATATAATCTCCTGCAGCACTTTCTAAGAGTTGATTTCTTTTTTCCCCTGTTGTAAGTTTTCCATTGTCGATGCTAACCAAAATTTCAACTTCTTTAGTTTCTTGAGTTCTTAGAATACTCAATAATTTTTCTCGTGATTTCACCCTTTTCTCTAACGAGCAAATCAATATAGATAGTTTAATACCCGGTTTACCTGGTTTACCTATGAGCTTCCTGGGGGGCCCAGGGGCCGTGGTACTATGTTTAGGCGGGTTTACCGGGTGGTGGGGTTTTAGGCCCTTAGCAGGCGGCTCAGGGGTCTCAAAAAGCTGATAAGGAATAACACTATTCAGCTTGCTAATTGGAGAATGAGAAATAACTTGTATTTGAGTTCTTTCTTGAAGAATCTTGATTGCTCTAACAAAATTAAGATAAAAATCTCTTAAACTTCCTTTATTGATTATTCCCCCATATCTATTATGATAATGAGTTCCATCATTCAAATCTATGCCTAACAAATGAATTTGTTTGTAACCCAACAAAAACGCTAATTGAAAAGCACAGAATCCGCTGTTATAACCAGTGCGAAAATCATTGAACCTGAATCCCAAGCCTTCTACCCCTGTATTCTTTATAACCATTGTTGAGGCAAAAAGGTTATAAATGTATCCAGATTTTTTGTGTTTGAATACACCGTTCTTCCATTTCATAGTACAATGATCAGGATTAGTTACCAACACCCAAGTTGTATCTATGCCTTTATAATATCCTTCTTGAAGTTTTTGAAATTGACCAGAATCGGCGGTTATACAAAATGTTGGATCTGGAACATCTAATGCTGCTACATTTACAGCAATAGTATCCAAGTATCTTAGGCCCTCAAAATCAAAGTTCTTTAAGCTGGGACCTCCACCTATGATATAAACATCATCTTTCATTTCCATTCACCCCAAAAAGTTTTGAAAAAGAAACTTAAAATGAAAGCTGCAATAAGTAATGCTAACCCTATTGCTACTAAATGATTATCACTGGACCAATTGCCTACTGTGTCTAACATATTTTCCATCATTTCTCCAGTATTTTATGGGTTAATTCTGTCTATTAACCATAAACCAGCATGTGCTCCTAACGAATTACTCATTTCCATAGTGGCCCCAGATCCACCTTCATGCCAAAACATAAATTGAAATAATTCATCTTTTTCTAACGTAATCATCCCATTGATATGAAAAAGCATAACATTAAGCCCTACTGCTGCTGGCAAAGTTACTTCTGGCACACTTTTTAACAAATTGACCGCACCTGTAACATTCCTACCAACAACGTAAGCGGGAACATCAGGATTTGTTCCATATACCACCCAAAAAGCAGCACTTGCAAAATATACTCCATCTGCCGGAACTACAAACCCATCAGAATCTAACCACCCATCGGGATCAGAAGTTGTAAAATCAATTGGTATGGTTGTTAGTGTTTCACTTATCACAGCTAAGGAGGTTCCACCACCATGAAACCCAAGAGCATGACCATGCTTAAATGGTCTATTATTTTTCATTATCCGTTCTAATACAGTATCTATGTTTAACCTAACAGTTGCTCCAGCAGGGGTATTTGCTACGCGAATAAACACATCACCGGTCATTTTATTCAGAGCATTCAATTCTTGAACAATCAAGTTCAATTTTCGAACTTTTTCTGGGTTTCCTTTTACAAACAACTCAGCCATATTATATTCCTAACGCTGATAACAATGCTTCAAAATCAGATTCTCTTTGAATTCTATAAGATTCAAAAGCATCAGCTTGACTAAACACATCACCAGGAACTTTCCCAGTATATGGATCTCTGAAAACTCCCTCTACATCAAACAAATCAAATTTGTATTGAAATCTTAAATCAATGTTAAATGTAGACCTGAAATCAGTGGTTCTCCAAGTCAACCCAACACACAACCAAGTACGAGCAGAATAAGTTCTCCATGTAGCATTGTTCACATGACCCTGATGAGTTTCATTAAGCAATTCCAATGCATCTTCATCTGTACCAGTTATTCTTTTTCTATAAGTAATCACCCTGGCAGGAATAAAAATTGGTACAATAGGAATCTCAGAGCGTAAAGTTAAATGAGCAGATAAAAGATTAGAAGTTCCATCTGTGTTTACTGGATCCGCAGGATTAGGAGTGCCAGATTGATATTGATAAAACAAAGCAGCAAGTCTTGCTCCATCTTTATCCTTAGAAGTTTCTGCTTGAATTAAAGAAGATTCCATACTAATATCTTCTTGCCCCAAAGTTCTAAGTTGAAAATTAAAATCAGGAGTTTCGTATTCTAATCGAAGAGTAAGAATATTGGGTTCAATAGACTCACAAAATATTCTTTTCAATAAACAATTAGCAACAGCGGGATGTGCATCATTGATATCTGGAACACCTGTATCATTTATTGCCTCAAATACTCTTGCAACATTATCCACACGACTTGATTGTTCTTCTGGACTCACAACAATAGCATTACGAGTAAACTTATATCCATTACGAGTAAGTTCACCATCATTGTTATCCACTAAATCTATTGTCAAAATACTCATAGTATCCCTTCATCTTTGATTTCACGCAACTGTTGAGTTTGCCGTTTCAACTCCATCAATTGTTGTCTTGCAATATCAGACATAGTTGTACTTGGAGAACGTGGATCCACAAGAGAAGTTCTAACAACCTGAAATCTATCAAAAGATCCACCTTGTACCAAAGCCATCATTTCCAATACTGATTCTTTCATTCCTTCAAAAAGATTCACACCCCCTAACAATCTTTTCTTCATTTTTTCAAGCCTTTTATAATGCCTTTCTGCTGATCTCTCAATCTTTTTCATGTCCTCTTGGGCTTTTAATACAGCGTCAATTCGCCCAGGATCAAGTAGACCTATACCAAAAAGGGTCTCAGCAACAGCTGCTTTACTTTCTTTTAGCCTGTTCTCAATTTTTTCCTTCCATTTCATTATTTGTCGCTCTGCTCTTGATAACTCTTTCGAAATTGTTTTAGAAGCTGCTCCAATTAGCTCTACTACAAAAGGCATTTCAAAAAGAATAGATTCTACACCCAATGCCTTTAATTCTTCTCTCAGTTTAGCAAGGTTTTCCCGAAGAACCTTTAAGGGGGCTGATAAAATATCAGCACCTAATGCCCCTTCTGTTGCTTTAGCAATACTTTCAATAGCTCTTATAGTTTCCTTAGTAATAGCTTTTAAGTCCTCAACTATGGTAGATGTAAAAGGATCTTCTTTTTCTTTAATTAGTATATCGCCTATCTCTGTCCCCAGCTTCAAGAACCCAATTTTCATTGCAGCTATGGCAGGACTGACTGCTGCAATACTTGGCTTACCAAGTTTTGCAAAAAATTTCATTAGTTGTAACCCAAATGCTTGTGTAAAAGACCTTGCTATTCTCTTAGCAGCATCATCCATAATAGCAGCTAAAGATTTACCAAATCCCACAGCAAGTTCTATGCCAATACTAAAAGCAAATTTCAAAGCCCCCGTAAAATCTTGTCTTAAAAATTTAACAAAATTCCACATTACATCTTTAATGAATATGATATGTTCTACAAACATTAAAGCCCATATTTCAATTTTTCCCTGATTATCTATAAACCAATTAGATAATTTTATTAACCCTGGAACTAATCTTTCTCCTATTGCTATACCAACACTTTTTATATTATTCCAAAGAATTTTCATCTGAGAAGAGAATGATCTTAATTGTTTTTCTTGAATCTCTTTTGTAATACCACCCATTTTCTCCAATGCTTTTGTATAGTTCTCAATAGTATCACCCAACCCAAGTAGGGGTAGTATAGCTTGTTGACTACGTGCTTGAAAACCCAACATCTCTAAAGCAGCACCTTTTTGTTTAGTGCTTAAACTTCCTAACGCATTTGAAAGCTGACGAATAATATCTGCCATAGGAACCAATTCACCTTGAGCATCAAAGATGTTAATGTTAAACTTGTTCCAAGCATCATTGTGATCTCTGAATCCTTTAGTCATTAACCTTAACATTCTACTTAACATAGAACCAGCAACTTGCCCTTTGATCCCTTGATCCGCAAAAGCTGCCAACACTGCAACACCCTCTTCCAACGGAACATTAAATGCTTTCATAGCAGGACCAGCTTGATTAGTAAGAGCAGAAGAAAATTGAAGAGTAGATGCATTAGCTAATGTATTTGCTCCTGTTAACACATCAGCAACTCGGGTCATATTTTTCATATTTTTAGCAGCATCATTAACTGTTAAACCCAAAGCACTTTGAGCATCGGTTAACAAATCAGTTGCTAAAGACATTTCAAATGCTCCGGCAACTGCGAAGGATTCTACTGTTGCTAATGCAGCCATTGATTGTTTTGCTGTTAAGCCAGCTGAAGCTAAGAAGAAATATGACTTTGCTAAATCAGTTGCAGAGGTAACACCCTCTCTGGACAAAGTCATTGCTAAGTCTCTCATTTCTTTCTGCATACCCTCTGACACATCACCCATGATGGCTAAAGACTTTATCATCGCATCATCAAAACTGGCAAATGCTTTTACTGATAACCCCCCAATAGCAAACAAAGCAATTCCAATTCTTTTTACCCATCGAGTCACGAAAGACCCAACTCTTCTAAATGCCTGACCAATACGCAAAGCCATACCACGACCAAGATTAATGATTCGTCGGCTGACAATTCTCATAGTTGTTACAGCTTTTTTCAATTGCCTATCGTATTGAACAGTATCAGCTTTTAGATGAACTAACAAATTTCCTAAATTCAATCCGATCATAATTTCTTCCTAAATAAAGAACCCCAGGCTTTCTTAGAAATTCTTGTAGCCTCTTCAATAGTCATTTCTTCACCCGTTTTAAACTCGAATTTGAGTAATTTACTCTCTATCGAAATTGGAACCTTTGATACTGTGGCATGCATTACAGCCGCTATCTGAGCTAAATAATAAAACTGTTGAGAAGGGTTTTTTAGCTCGTTGTTTCTTTTCTGGTGTAAGTATTGCAACCATCTTACAAATTCAGTAGAAGTTGTTTCACTTTGAGCTCTTTGTAATGACATGTGTAGATGAGAAGCTAATTCAAACCATGCAAGCTCCTCACCCTTTATTCGTTTTTTTCCTCTTCCTCTTCCTCGTCTTCCTTGTTATCCACCATACCACTTAATTCTTGAGCAGCATCAAAAAGTTTAGATAACATTCCAGCAGGCCATTCCTTCATAGTATCTTTTTTCACAATCTGCTTATCTTCGTTGTACAAGCACAATGCTAAAAGACTCTCTTGCAATCCTTCGTGATTATTCAGACCCTTGGGCTTTCCACTTTTTGTATACTTAACCCTCGATCCTAAACCATTAAGAAACTTCGCTCTTTGCTGAGAAGTCAACTCAAGCAAAGTATATGTTTTCTCTTCCCCCTCTTTATTTGTAATGTTAACGGGAACTTCTTTTAAGTTTAGTTGAAATTTCAATTCTTCCACAATTTGCCCTTTCCAAAAAGCTATTAAACTTTAATTAAGTCGGCCAAGTTGGCTCTGTCTCCACATCACTATCATTCAAGTTCGTAGCGATAATTGTAATCTGAGCAGTTGGCTGCTCACCTTCCACACTTTCATTCGGAGCAAACTCATCAAGAGAACCCCAAAACTGAAGAGTCTTACCATCTGGGAACGTAATAGTAATTTCCTGGTTAACACCGATCAATGATTGAATTTCTGAATACACATCTGGATCATAGGACCCAGTAAAAGTAGCATTGCCCAGTGTATACAATTGCTTTGGATAAAACGTTCTCACGTTAGAGTTCCGCATAGACGTAATATCTATGGCTCCCGTTCCTTGAATTGGCGGTGGTGTCACCCCCTTTTCGTTCATCAATGTACCAAATACTATTCCACTGGAAGCTCCACTAAGAGTTACAAGTGTTTGATACCCATCTTTTTGAATGCCCATAATTTGGTCCCTTCACTATGTTAATTTTCTTATTGTTAACATGAAATTCACTGTAAACAAAAATCTTCTCTTAGTTCCACCTTCTATTCCCAATGATACAATATCAGTAGTTCTGCTGACATTTTGAATGTTATATTCTTCCGGATCAATTTCAACTGATTCATCAAATACTTCATCCAATGCTGATGCTACATCTTCAATCTTAGCATAACCAGTTTCTTCTGACAAAGATCTAATTCTTAATTGAATACCCTGATGAATGGGAACAGAGCCAACCATTTCCCTACCATCAATGATTCCCGCTGTATTATACAAAGATCCAGCATCACTCGGAGAATCTGGTATATGTTGAACAAACAAAGGCCAAGATATTCCAGCACTTGGAACAGACATTGTTGCCAAAGTATTACGAATATAATATGCAAGAACAAAAGCAGGAGAGACCCCAAGTTTAGGTGTTCCCACGGTAACTCTACTTAAAGGAGCGAAATAAAATCCTCCAGCGTTAATTGCTGCCAACAAATTACCAGCTGCTACTGCGTTACTCATATCTTTATATCCACCAACTTATAGGGTGTTGATGTGGCTAATGCTATTTCTAACAATACAGTTGAATCATCATCAGCGTCTAACATTTCTTGTTTAGTTGAATCCCCCGGTTTATCCCTCCAATTTCCAGCTACCATACCAGCTAACAACTGAAGCAATTTTTCATAGGCCATCGTTCCACCAGCAGTGAACCCAGTATCAGCCATTAAAGCAGCAACAACAGCAGCAGCAGATCCAGCAGAATTAGTAAGTGCCGCAGGTGTAAATTCATTACCAGCACTTTCTTCATCGATCATATTATTAAGTTTATCAGTTTCTTCTTGAATTGCAGCTGTAGCAGTAATAATTGTATCTTGTTTTGCTTCTGTAGCATCACCACCACTTGCTGAAGTAACATCAACTAACCAAACTTTACCACCAACTGAAGAATCATTAGCATTGTTACTCTTAGCATGAACTTCAATAACTGAATCCACCTCTGCCCAAAACTCATCTGAAACAACTAAGACAAAATCAGTTCCAGCTACAACGTTCATTTGTTTTTGCTGAATAAGGCATTTATCCCCAGTATCTATCGGAGTAACTTTTATTGTCACTGCAACAATACCACCACTGGCATGTAAAGTATTTCCAGCGTTCCCTAATTGAACTATTGCTCGCGTCAACCCAGTTGCTGTCAAGGTGAAAGAAGTATTAGTAGTATCTACTTCCAACTGTTCAGAAGCAGCTAAATTCCAATTATTTTGTTCTGTTCCAGAAGCTATTTCAGCCATTAAATATTCCCCGGTAAAGCATGAATATTCCCACCAGTTGATTTGACCGCAGTGCCGTCAAGATTGACTAAATCAATCTCAAGATATCCACCAGTAATTGTTAAACTATCCCAATAGGCTTGAATAATATCGATTATTAAATCTAAGCGTCCCCCATCAGTCCAATCAACTTGGAGTTCATTAGTATCGGTCTCGATATTGTCTATCTGTATCTCGGTCGCAGACCTCAAAAGGACCGTCCCGGATGATGTATCAATCTCGCCCGTCCCTGTTCCATCTTTAACCGTTACGCTCGGATATCCCGCCGTATCCGCATTGACGCCTGTGCTGTTCCATTCCATCGTATTTACATGAAATCCAGTCGGATCACTCTGACTCTGACTTTCCCATTCATCAACTACAGCCGCTGCCGTTAATCCACCTGAGACGTAATTCACAGTAGCATGGTCAATCCTCATATTCTGTGTTATCTCTGTAGCCACCAATTTGAACCGAATCCTCACATCACCTTCTCCACCACCGTCAGGATCTACGTCATGGATATGAAGAGGCAAAATAAAGTCAAGTGCTGATGCCGAATCTGATAGCGTTAGTATAGTGTCCCAATCTGCGATATTAAAGTTATAAGCCTGCACCACCAATGTACTGCTTGCAGGTGCGTTGTTATCTTCATAATATCCATGCAAATGAAAACTGACAGGTAAATTCATACCGCCGCCAGTATTAAAAATTAAGTAGAAATCTATATCATCACTCACGCTATCCGACGCAACTTCATAATAAATACCATCGTCAGTTGCAGTAGCTGCATATGTTAATGTTTCCTCTCCTTCGGTTAAGGATCGGCTCGATGCTACTACAGCTATAGATACACCACCTGATACTGTAGCTAATTGTAGTTGCGTTGCTGGAGCATTATCATCTGCGTATCCTGTACCATCAAATGTATCTTCCCAATTATTGATCGGAGTAGAATTTCCATTAACCTCATAAAGATTAACATGAAAACCAGTTGGGTCCGCTTGACTTTGACTTTCCCACTCATTCACTATTACAGCCGCAGTAGGATCGTTGAAGTTCGTGTTAGCAGTTAGAGTCCTCGTTCCATCGTCCCATGCATTATCATCTATTCCATTAACCAAACCATCAGTCGTAGAATGAGCAGTTGTAACATCTGTTCCCTTTGCAACCGGCGTGTCGGCCCCAGTCATCAGCGTTCGCAGCTCCGTACTTGTGTCAATTTTAAGCACCGCTGTTTCGATATCGTCAATCTGCGTCTCAGTAGCAGCCAGCAACAAAACCCTGCCAGAGTCCAGTTGAATCTGCCCCGTCCCTGTACCATCCGATACTTTGATATACCCCGATGCCTGTTGAACGCCAGAGCCATCCAACTGCTTTGTGTCTGTTTGTAGATAGTCCGTCCCGTAACCCGCATCCACCACGTTGGCGGTGGTAACGCGAAAGTTATCAAACACCGGTAACGCGGCAATAGATGCAGAATCCGTGTCAAGTATTCTGACCCGCAGAAATCCGGTAAAATTCAACTGCGCCGCCGTCAGTTCCAATGAAAAATCAGCACTAATCGAACTGGTTATAAGTACCATGTCATTACTGCCACCGCTGGCGGTGGGAACAAATGCAACCCGCGTAGGTGTGCTGTTGTCGTCATACTGTCGCAGCAATTCTACGGTCAGAGTAGTTACGTCAAGAGCCGTCTCCGGCGTAATCCCATCAGTCGAATCATAAAACGGCCCGACCGTAATTTTCACGGCTTCGTTCGTCGTCAAGTCCCGCTGTGCATAGCAAGGTAACGCGATGAGTATAAACAGGATTATGAGTGATCGCTTAATCATCCTGCACGTCTCCTACGAGTATGTGCTTGAATTATTGGTACAATGCCTGAGGGAGGTGCTGCCGGCGAATACATCAGCCAGATCGGTTCCTGCTGCATCGGCAGGTCGGGGTTGATATAGAGTTGCTGGATTTCTGAAATGGACAAAGCACGGTCATAAAATAGTACCTGAGCAATTTGGCCATCGAGATGATTCGCAATCGAACCTAAATCCCTTGCACCAATAAGAGCAGTGCCCAATCCAACAGGTGCAGCAGCATCTGCATTACTTCCTTTGCCGGCAGCATTATAATAAACATATCTGCTCGAACTACTGTGAGCAACTGCTGCCACCATGCCCCATGTTAAAGCGGGGACTATATTGGTAGTAGTTGCAACACGCGTTATACCGCCTTCTTGACGCACGCTGAAATCTATTTTGTCGTCAACAGTGCCAATCCTCAGCAGTACAAAATCACTGATACTATTATTAGAAAAACAAACGAGACAGGCGTCTCCCTGCACTGATGCCAGCGAATCCAGTTGGAACCATACCAATATAGTATAAGGCGGCGTCAGTATTGTAGTAGCAGGCAAGGTAATATACTGGGTTGTACCATCAAAATCCAACCCCTGCCCAACCCATGTCGGCGAACCAATAAGTGTCCCATGGTTGCGATGGAACGATTCATCAACAGCATTACCCGCCTCAATCCCCCGCCAGTAAAATACAAGTCCGTCGGTAGACCAGTGGCCGAGATTCAACTGCTGGCCGAACATCGGCTCGCTGTCGTTGAACTGTGCCTGCCCGACATTCGCTGTCAAGAGCAAGAGGAACACTATTAAGCAAAGCAGTTTTTTCATATTCCCGTTACCTTTGATACGCGGGTAGTAAAGTGAATCGTTGCATCAACGTCAGTGTTGTTTATCAGAACACGAACGTATGCAGCCGCCATTGGAATTGCGATAGTTTTCTCGAATACGAAATCATAGACAGTCAGACTGTTAGCGTGAGAACGTATTGCATCTTGAGCAAGAGTAACTGTATGCGTGGCATTTACGACCGTTTTTACAGATTCGGAGTTTGCAACCGTACCATCTCGAATAAACCACTTCCGGCTCGGTACGTCGAAATCGCCGGTCGTTGCGTCCGTCAAGGTTATCGACGGGTCATTGGCTGTAACTGCCCCGTTTATTGTTGTCGATGCAGTGCTGTCTCCTGTAGTTGTAAATCTTCTGAGTAATACCCAGTTATCGTCGGCATAAGAAATCTCCACCAGTACATCAACACCCGCTTGGGCACTATTCTCCGGGTCGGTATACGCAATCTCAAGATACAATTTCGTTTGGTAACTGTCGGAAATGTTATCAGTGTTCTTGTCAACTGCTGCTCCAACGACAAGCGTTCCGGGAGCCACAAGCTGCCAATCGTCAATGATAGTAATCGACGTGGTTTTGGTAATAGCACCCGGCAACGGCTGAATCAACAGCAGCAAGAGTAATGTTAAGACTAATATGATTCGTTTCATTTTATTCTCCATTATAAAGATGTTACCTTCGAGATTCGGGTTGTAAACGATACGTTCGCATCTGCATCGGAATTATAAATTAACACTCGAACATAAGCATATGCTGCCGGAATTGGAATGATATACTCATACACAGCCGCCCATACATCCTGTACATCACCGTGGTTCCTAAGTAAATCATGGCAAAGCGTTACAGTATTAGTGTCTTCACTTTTGGTCCTTACTGATTCAGAAAGATTATGGGTGGTATCCTCGAAAAACCATTTTGTACCCGGCGATAAAAAAGCTGTCGCGTCATCGAGCAAAACCGTTGAATCGCCTGCAGTAACTGCACCGTTGGTAAAAATCGTACTTTGTATTCCTTGAGCCGGCGTAGAAAATGCAGTAAGTAATGTCCAGTTATCATCGCCATAAGACACCTCGACAATAACATCTATGCCGTCTTGTGCAGTAGGTGCGTTGTAAGCAACTTCCAGATACAGGATAGTCGCATAACTGTCTGAGATATTCCCGGCGTTACCAACGACAAGAGTTGTTGCTGCGACTTCTTGCCACGGATCAAGTTCAACTATCGTCGTGGTTTTCGACAACGCCGCAAACGCAACTGACACACAGAGTATCAGCAGAAACATTATTGAGAGCATTATCCGCTTCATAAGTTCAGCCCCGCGTCAATCTGAGTTCGAGCCGTTTCATAGTCCGCATGATTAAACCGGGCCGCAAGGGCTTTGTAAGCATCAATGTCAACCTGCATCCTTGCACCGATTCGCTGCTTGACCTCATTCGGCACGTCTGTGCCCGACGCCCATTGGTACATGTAGTCCTTACTGATAACAACCACTCCGTCGTCTTTCAGTTCCATGTGCAAACCAACATGATTGCTGTCCGGGAATACTTTCGTTACCGTTACTGTCAAGTCCCCCGGTGCAGCCAGTGCTCTCCCCAGAGGTATCAATCCAGTATTCCATGCACCCGCCAACAGGACCGCAACAAGCAATGCTATTTTTGCCACTTTTTTCATTTCTTTGCCTCTTGATGAATAATCTTCAAAATTACAGGTCTCAATTCTCTTGCTGGTTGTTCTAAGAACTTCGCTTGCTGATTTACACCTCTACTGCGAAAACTTTTATTCCCACTATCAGCAATTTGTTTTGCATATTTTTCATTGAAAGCAGCACCATGAGCAGCTTCTAAATCTTCGTGAACATAGACAGCATATTCCGCTGTATACCCAACAATAATATCAGTATCAAAACCACTCCCACCTACATTACGAGTAAAAGCAGAAGCCTTCAAAGGTCCTTTATCCACAGGAACAATCTCTTGACTTGCTCGCTGTAACAGCAACCCACCTCTTTTCAATCCACGAGCAACGCCACGCCCAATCTGAGTATTCGCCCTTCTTAGATTCTTTATAATGTCATCTAATCCAGAAATCTTTGCCACTATAAAAATACCGTCCTAAGAATCTCTGTGTTACGAAGCGTTGGCAATTTCTCAAATCTTCTTATTTCCCACGCATCATCGTTTTCTTTTGGATTATTTTCATCAGTAACATCTGCCAATTCACCTAACATTAGTACACCACCAATATCAACATCTTGCCCGACATATACTCTTGCATTAGAAAGTTGTCGAGTTCCCTGAGCATCTAAGAACTCAATTGTTATGCTCTCCCATCGGCATTCAATTTCCTCAGGATCTGTATATTGTGGCTGCCCAAAATTATCATAATCATCACCACCACTCTCTACTCCTTGCAGAGCCCAATAGACCGCAGTCTGTTTTCTCATCCGAGTAATAAGGCTCATAGAGGGTTGCCCTTTATCAATAGAGCTTTTATATCAACAGCCATGTTCTTCATTATTTCGCTGTTTTGTTCAATATGAAGATCCATAGCTTTTTGAAAAGCTGTATCCTCAACAACATCAATTGCAATCCCAATAGTATTTTGAGTGATGCTTTTAGTATTTGCTTGGATTGCTACAGTATTTGCAAGTACTGCTTCATTGGAACTTTTGATGGTTCTGTGAACACTTCCCCCACCAAAAATAACAGTACAAATAACAAAAATTGGGCTTATCCAACGATACCATTCAGTTCTAATCTCTTTTGCCATATCAAAGTTCCCTAATCATCATTTGTTTCTAACGCTTCTATTCTGGCCGTTAATTCACCAATACGTTTTTGCTGTTTTTGAAGTTCATTAAGCAGGAAGGGAATTAACCTTACATATTCCACTGTCTCCGGTCTGCCATTTTCATCAAAAGTTATTACCGTCGGCATAGCCTCTGCGACTTCCTCTGCAATTAAACCGTAATCTTTTGTGCCACTCTTTTTCCAATCGAAACTGACAGGTCGTAAATCATAAATACTGTTACTCAAATTCCCCATATCTTGAACATTCTTCTTGTAGCGAAGAGAGGATGCCTGGTAACCAATTAAACCAGCATTATCAACGAGCAAATCTCTTGTAGTCGCCCCAACATCTTTTGAGTAAGTACCTAAAGAGACGAAACTACCATCTCCTAAAACGGCAACCTTGGTAGTGGTACCATTTTGAACTGCTAAGATTGTTTCGGCATTTGCTAAATCTGCGACTCCCATTGTAAGGTTGAATTTGTGTGCTCGTAGTACCACGGCTGGTATACTATCAGTAGGATTACCGGAGCCTATAGTTCCTTGAAGAATCGAGCCAATAGCATCACCATCGGACACCCCTACAATATATAGCCCCCCAAGGTCATCTGAGGCTTTACGAACAAAACCGTAGGTATCAGCTTCCGTGAGATCTTCGAGAGAGTGACCAACATCACTTGACTTAAATGCGAGTACTTCATCATCATTATCACCTTGATTGATGGTTAGTCCTTTAGCCATCTTGGTGTTGGCAGTATCGTTTATAAGTACACTGCCGTCTTGGTCAATTCTCATAGCCACAGATAGCGAATCATCTGTGGCAGCAGTATAAAAATCTAAATGCCCTCCGCCGCCAGCTGGGATATGTGGTTCAATCCCTGCAACTATCCGACTATCAGCTCTACCAAACGCTATTCCTTTTTGTTTGCCTGCTGTCGTATCAGGGTCATTCAGAAGAATAAGGTACTTTCCATCTTCAATACCTACATCATCTTCATCAATACCTAAAATGGTTATATGACTACCAGTTTCATTACTCAAAATTAAAACATCATTACTTCCTTGTGCATATCCGAAAAAACCTCTCCTTACCCCACCTGCTGTATACCATGCCTGATAAATATCATCACCTGCAACATCTTGTTTCAAAATTAAAGCATCTCCATCAGCATGTATTATAATCTGTTTATGGCCACCCCCAACATCACCTAATTGCAAATTAACAGCAGGTTCATTCGTCCCTATTCCTAATCGTTTGTTTATATCATCCCAAAAAAGTTCTGTATCTTCAGTGCAAGTCCATTTAGTAACACTGCTGTCCCAGAAAAGCATTTCGCCATCAAGGCTGGCTGGTTCTACTGTTGCAGATCTGGTAGTATAAATGCCTCCTCTTTGAGCAAAAACCGACACACATATCCAAAATATAATCACCATTATTAATGCATACCGTTTCACTTCATATCTCCTTATTTCCTTTTTAATTGATTAGTCACTCTATAAATCCTGTGGCAATTCACTTAAACTATTACCAATATATACAATCCGTTTCCCAACTTGCACAATATCTGAAACAGCGGGAATAGCTGCATTATAAAATAACATGTCGTAAGTGCCTAATGGCAAATTTGTTGGAAAAGCAATAGGATGCCCACCAATAATTGCAGAAAAAGTTAAAGCAATAGCTGAGTTAAGCCACGTAGTTGTAAGAGACAAACTATCTGCATTCTTATCCCAAACTTTTCCCTCTTCAAACTTTACGAAGCGTATATACCAATTAGCACTTGCTCGATAAAAAACAATTTGATATGTAATCACAGCAACTTCCTCGCTAATAATTATGAAATATTTTCAATTAATCAATGTCTTCTTCTTCAGTGCCAAGCCAAGTCACACCAACAGTGTTACTTGTTCCATTTATAATTGACTCGTTCAAAGCAGATAATCCTCCATGATAATCCAAAGTCATAGCCATTTGACCATAATGAGAAGTAGAGAAACCAAGATCAACTTTACTTTGTTTCTCTTCGCTAACAGACCCTGCTTTTTCTCTGAACGCCCTTCCATCCCGAACTGTATAGAAATGAGCAGCTAACCAAGTTTCAATTTGTTGAAGTTCATCATCCGTATAATCGTCATCCAACTCTGTGCAACATTTAGTTACTAATGTATTAGCAGCTGCTATGAAGGGTGTCAAAGTGATACTGCTATCAACTTCTATGACCCCTTCTACTAAAGCATCAGTTGTTCTTGCCATGTTGGCTCCAAAACTTTTCCACTTCTATTTTTGAGAACATATTCAAAGAACTATCATCTGTAACATTTATGATCTCTACTCCAGGAAACTTTTTTACCAAGTCCTTAGCAACATATTCAAATCCTTCAAGAAACTTTGGATACACGTCAGGATCTGGTTTATCAAGAAGTTGATCATGCCAATTTGACTTTCCTTCTTTTGAAAGATGCATATCAAATCCCAAAAGAAAAATGGTCTTCGCACCTAACAATAAAGCAAGATTTATAGCACCAGCACCTGTATTACTATTCCATCCAAGAGCATCATGATGAAGGCCTCTACTTCTACGTCCCAATATCCAAAGCCAAGGTGTTTTATCATGCTGAAGCTGTGGGCAATGAGTAAATGTTATTCCCTTAAACTCCTGCAATTGGATTTTATGTTTTTGCCACCACTGCTTATCACCAAAGAAACATAAATCAGTTTCATGTTGATAAGCAGTATTACAACCAATAGTTCTTAATGGTTTAAGAAGATCCCAATTAAATTCTCTCAAGGAATCTCCGCCGCCAATAACAAACACTTCCTTACCATCCCATACTTTTTCAATGATCCACTTAGGCATTGAAACTTTTCAAGAAGATAATAATTTCTGCCCGAGTGAAAGCGCCAACCACTTCTATGAATCCGTTCTTGGCAATTTGGAACTGATCTTCACCAACTTTCATGATACTAAGAGACTTTTCCTTAGCTGAAGGAAATGTCGCAGTCATATCCATCCCTGAAGCCAATTCCTTGACCGTGTTAGCCTTGAACTCACCTGTCTTAGGAATCACAGGCTGAGTAATGGGTTTAGCAGCTTCACCCTCAATCAGCTTAAATTTTCCTCTGAACTTGGCACATAGATCCATATCGGATTCTATGTGATCACCCTTTTTATACGATTTACCCTTTTCATCAACATGCCCACCACCAATCAATTTGAATAACATAATTACCCTTTCCAATAGGTATTACTAAACCGAATTAAACTGAACCGTTGACAATTCCCGAATTGCCATTCTGGTCAGCACGAAGCTGCGGAACCAAGATCGACATAACCTTGAAATTCTTTTGCAGGCCACCTTCTGTATCCCACATAACAGTGACGATGTCCATACCAATAACCATACGAACAACGTCCGAAGTCTGCTGAACTAAAACAGTATCAAAGTCGGCCAGAAAATCAAGAGTCCTGATATCAGTAATATCCGTCAACTCTTTGATCCGCTGACGAACAGTCTTATCAGAATTAGTCTTGAAATCATTGTCCAGATACTGATCCCACGCCGTCGAAACGTAGTAGATATATGGCCCATAATGGAAGGCATCCTTTGCCTGTTTTATCATAGCCAAAATATCAGCCAGAATAACGGTACCATTTGTACTCGTCGGAGTAGTAAGCGATTTTGACAAAGCACTTGGAAAATCAGTGTAGCCATAAATCACACCACCCCCAAAGGAATACTGATCTGCGACCGTACTAACACCGAGCAAAAGTTTCTCAGTTTCTTCTGCAACCCGTCGAGCAGCCAACTCTGCTGACGTAGTATCTAACGGAGAACCACTCCGAGCCGCTGAAGCAATTTGACGAGCAGAATAACTGAAATCCTTGTGGACAATTGGCAACGGCAGAAAACCAAGTTCCCATACTGGCCGATCATTAGCATTTTGGCGCAAAGCATCCATACTAACAGACGCTGGACCGATGTCACTTTGAGTTTCGGTCTCTAATACAGTAGTCCCAAGACCATTAGGAATACTGAAAGTAAGACCGGCGGAACGAAGATCAGCGACAGCTTTCAACCGCTCTTTCGCAACTTTGACAACAACTGTATCAAGATGCTTCCATGCGTCTTTACGAAGAGTCGCCGTTGCATTACCAATAATTTGCTGTTCAAGTTTGGGAGTACCATCCTCATTGAATTTCCCATTATGAACACTGATACATGTGAAGCGACCACAATCACTGAGATAAGGCCGGAGACTGAGTGGATTAAACCCATGCAGTGCCAACTTATCTGCAACAGCACCTTGCGGTTGCCCATTGAAAATGAAGTCCATTTGAGTACCTTTCAATTAACCTTTTGATTCATCAATTTTTGTTGCACTACGATCATTACACGATACGAACTGCGGACCGTGTATCCGCAGTATCACTACCAGTCAGATCATTTGCTTCCTCAGCGACGCCAACAACATGAGCCAACGTTTCTCCGCTTTCAAGATCCGTCGTTTCTTTGAGTTTACCATTCCCTGCACTCATGATCTTATCACCGATAGCAATGTCTTGCTCATCCTCAATCAACAGATTAAAAACAGATCCTTTACCAGGAATCGCATATGTTACCCGCGTTCCATTAGTATACGCAGTATCTGCATTCTTTCCTTGAAGAGCATCTTCCATTGCGATCAACGTTTCGTCACCAAGAACTCCACCTTCAGTAGTGTGCCGAATAACCGCACCAGCAGAATTGAGCTTCAGCAGCATTCCTGGAAGAATCCCAGCAACACCAGCCAACGCTTCATCTTGGCGAAACGGACCTTTACTATGAACACGATTTGCCATTTGAGTTTACCTTTCAATTAAATCTTTAATTCAATTTGTTAAAATGAGTTTCCTACCTGAGTCTCCTACCCAACTACTGACTCAATGCCCAAAGCCTCTCCGCTAACCTGAGCATTCTGAGCAGGACCACCCTGACCAGCGTAGTTGAACCTTTGCAACACATTTGGCTCAGCTATAACAACAGGAGTACCAGCCAATCGTTGCAGATTCTGAAGCTCTTCCAAATCCTTACTCTTCAGATACACTTCTGTGAAAGTGCAGTTCTCATTTGCAACGAGGTCTTTGACAATAGCTTCCTTTGCTTCCTCGTGCATTCTTACTGAGTTACGGAGAACCTCTTGCAACTCGGGTGGAACTTTTTTATCAATGAAATCCTTCATTGACAAGTTACCAGTGGGCTCACCTTTGTCACCTGCCGCAGCCTCACCAGCATTAGATTCCGCAGCCCCACCGACATTAGCCTCACCAGCATTAGCTTCCGCAGCTTCCTGACCCTCGCTTGCTGCCGCTTCCTCACCTTCGAGCGAGTCAATTTTATCCAAAGTTTCCTCGTTCATCGCCATCAAAACTTCGCGGTCGTCTTCAACCCACTTAGTTTTCTTATTAGCGATGAGAGCATCAACTAACTCTTTCTTTTTCATTGATTGTCCCTTTCGATTTCCAATAAATGTGCCATCTTTCGTCCTAAACTCGACGATACGTACAACTTCAGTTCTCTCCCCTATGAACTCTACTTTATCACTTGCAATTGTGTAATCTTGTTTCCACAAACTGCCATTATCCTCGTATATGAAAAATGAATCAAAGACTTCGTCGATCCACAGATCTTCGTTCGTGGTTCGAAGAAGCGACTGTAGTAATGAACGGATATTACTATGACTCATTTCATTTTCAATGAACTCTGTTACTTGGTTACTCATAGACCGAAGCACTGAATCCTTATTAACTTTGATCCAAGTTTTTTGATCTTCTCCAAAAGAGTTAATCAATAAACTGATAACATCCCCAGCTTCATTCATCAAGAACCCAGCACCATCTGCAATCGAACACGCACCCTTTATATCTGGCAACAAAGCCAGATGATCGGGCTGATAATTCTGAGCAATTCCTATATAATCTTTCCCATTAAACTTTCCTTCCTCTTTTTCAAGTTCGATAAACAACCCTGTGGATAATTCCATTGGAGTTTTATTTTGTACCGCCTCCATGATCCTGCCATCAATAGCATTTGCTCTTTCTTCCTCAAACCACGCTTCAGCTTTCAATGCTGCTCGATCATTTCCATCGAGTTGAATTGTCTCAACTCTGGCATTCATAATAACACCGATTCCCTGAGAAGTCAATATATCAGGATCACAGGCAGATATTCCTTTACCATTCATCTCTGGGTGATAGACAACTAATGGTTTGTTGTTCCATGCAGAGGGGAATCTCCCCATATCTTCACCTTTGTAAAGCACCGGACCGGCGGTTCCGTTGAGCACACCTTCCACCATCATTATCATAGGAGCAACCAAGTAATCTCGCCCACCCATCTGATCATGTCTTACTTTGCCAACGAAATTGGCAACTATTGATTCAAAGGTTTTTGAAACATTAACCACAAATTTAGGTTTCTTCTTATCACCTTTTTTACCTTTATTGATTAGCATGTTCAAGCTCCTTATTTCTTTGTTTGTATTGGAATCCAAGTACAACGACAATTTGGATGCTCAGGTATGAGATCCCTTGCTTCTTTGATCGTAAACACCTGCCCTTCTAAATCAGCACATATAACGCATACACGGTCGTCACCCGCAGTAGACCATTCAGCCTGGACCCCAAGTTTCTCAACACCTAATTCTTCATAGGAATCAAGTTGTCCTTCAGCGTGGGCTCTTATGATCTCAGTTCGTGCAATAACCTTAGCACGTGTATTAGTTATCTTTGTTACATTGTCTCGCAGTTCCCTGGCTATAGCCGCCGGTGCATCTCCCCGAGATAACCCAGTAGCTAATATACGGCTCATCTGCTGATCCATAGCCGCCGTAACACCTTCTAACTCAGTAAATGCCCTATTATATAGTAACTCCACCTTAGACTGAGCTACAGGGCCTCCAAACGACGACCTGAGGAACTCAGCTTTACTCCCCGCGAACACGTCGCTGGGAACTGAGAGAAGTTCTCTCCGCGAATCAGTATACGCCCGGAGAACTCCTTTTTGATAAGCAGATTCAATATAAGGGGCAGTCCATGGCTTTCCTTCTATACCACCGACCTGAGTCAAAATCTTTTGATCAGTTTGTTCACTCAGCCATAAACGATACGATTTAACTTTTTGAGGATTAGTTTGAAATCGCCAAGCCTGAAACTCTACATTACCAATTAACTCATCGACGATTCGTATACCAGGATTTTGCAACCCAAACGCATCATCGTTTACAACTAATTGCTGTATTGCTAATGAGACAGCTTTGAATCTACGAACCATGTCTGCTATGAATCTTCTTCGTAGCAACGTAGTCCTCGTCGGATCTGTTCTTAGCGTGTTAGGCATCCTTTGCCTCCACGAACGCGACTAACCCTGTATCTGTTTGAATAAACATTATCTCGCAATTAGTAACGTGAACTCGGCTACACTTACGAAAAATGTTCTTACACTTTCCTATTTTAGCGTCGAAGAAGAAGAAATCACAGTTATCCAATACAGATGGATTATCTTTTCTCTCTATCTCAGCGACTTGTAGCTTATTAGTTAAATTAATCGTCGACGCTCCTACTAAACGCAACAGCAGATTTATTTATTGCCTCAGCTTCATTTTCATTCATACCTAATATAATTATGAAAAATTCTTTAGGTCCTATAAGACCTGACATATCGGAGTTAACATATAAAGCCATGGCCTTTGCTCTTATTTCACCGACCTCCGCCTTATCCTTGTCCGTCGGAGTATTGAGATCCACCCAGATAATCTTATACTTTACATCAGACAATATACCGTACTGCATGAACATAGCAATCAACGGTCGAATGATTCGTGGACCAACGTAACTTGTTTGTCTATTAGAAAGACGCTCATTCCACGTTTCTTTGTCAGTAGTTGACGCCAACTTCGCCTGCTCTGATCCAAGAAATATACGCAACGGAATTTCCAAAGTCAAAGCAATATATGTTAACTGAGATTTAAGATGAGGCCCAGGATCTGCGATCTGTATTTCAAGAGACTTAGCAGTAACACCCTCTAATGCTAAGTATCGCTGAAGCCCAGAACTATAGTTCAACATCTCCGTTCTAATACTTGTCGCATCCATCGTCGGATTCTTGATCGTCTTATCTATTTCAAATGATAAACCAGGAAAAGCTCCTTTCCAAAACATCTCACCACTACCAGATAAGACCTTTCTAACATCTAAGAGCCTGTTATATACTGGCTTCATCCTTGGAACGCCAAATACTTCACTTGTCTCCAAATTATCGGCGACATGAAGAACCCTCGTCCAATGAACAGTCTTAGTTGAAGAAGTTCCTGCGTTTAATTGCGCATCATCTTCAAATTGAATACTATACTTTGTTGGAAACCCAAACCGAGGATTAGATGTATCTTTTTCCTTTTCCAACACTTTAACAACACCTTCATCAAAGGGCCGAAGATAAAGTAGCTCAAGATTCGTGCCTTCTACTGGCTCTGATAATTCTAATCCATCTGATAAGCCTAAGAGTAAGATGCCAAATCGCCCGATCCCCGATAAAATATCTACCCGCTGAAGATAACTGTTAATCTGAAACTTCTCTTCAAGTTCCTTCCACTCCTTCTCAAAAACAGTATCCTCAGCATTTTCGTTTTCTTTGATCTCTGGATCAGTGGACCAGCTTCCCTTTGGTAATATGTTAACAACCCGAGCACCCAATCCTTCACGATCGTAGATCCCACGATAATCGCTGATCAATATCACATTTGGATAACCGCAAGAAAAGTTTATATCTTTTCCTACGTTTAAGATGTTCGAGAGCAACTCACTCCTTGTAGTAAGTTCGTTACGCACACGCATAAACTCTCGCCGCTTAATTGTATCGTTGGCCTCAGCTATCATTGTAAAGCCCCGACTCGTTGACCGCCGTCAACTACATAATTTACTCCAGCGGAAGCAGCGTCAATTTGATCTTTGTAAGTAGACAATGGGAAAAACCGCATCTCATCAACAAAGTCTTCGTTCCATGGACCGCGAACCATAGATACATTTCCAATGTTTACTTGAACACTAAACGGATCAGCACGATAAACTTTGTTACCAGTTGGCCGTTCAACAATAACACGATAACCCATAAGATTACGAACACTTGCCGTCGCCTGATCTTTCCCCCCAGACCCAGGTTCCTGTTCAAGTAAAATCACTACATCTTTACCATCAAGAACCGCAGTACTTTTTACCATCGCTTCTCGAACATCAGTATCCCACTGACCACGAACACAATTAAGGATCCAAAGTCTATCCTTATAATCCAATCCGATCTTCACTCCAGCAGTATAACAACCACCATCCGCAGTTGCTGCCTTATCCCAGGACCGTACGATCATCTTCCACTTAGAAACTCCAACCGGCGGCTCGTCGATTATAAGTCTCTGAGTCTTAAACATCCCACCACCCGGAGGCACTGGATGCTGCCCAAACTGACCGGCGAACCCATATTGACCAAGCTTCTTTTCATTCTCTTTTAAAACCTTCCTGCTAAGCCTCACAGGATCCATCAACCCGTCTTTATAAAATGAAACAAAGTGCTCAGGTTTTATATTCTCTGACAACTCAGCAGGAAGACAAATGTGTCTTATATTGTCAGTCTTCTTAAGCATATTAGCAGTACAATCATTCTGGTGGAGACGCTGCATTATCAAAACCGTCAAAGTAATATCTTTATCTACTTTACGAGTTGCAAGAGTTTCATCCATCCATTTATTAGCGGTCTCCAATTCAACTTCAGAAATGGCTCCTTGTGGGTCGACCGGGTCATCTACCAGTAATAGGTGCCCGTGTCGACCCACAACAGAACCACCAACGCCAACAGCATACCGACTACCACCTTTTGTGTTTACAAAATAAGACTTAGCATCTTGCTCTGGGGACAAGCGAATATTTGGAAAACACCGACGATACTTCTCACTCTTTACTAATTGACGATTCAACCTTGAAAGTTCCACTGCCAATGAAGCACCGTGCGATCCCCCGATCACCCGTAAAGTAGACATCCGCGTCCAAGCCCATGCAGGTAACATCTCACTGACTATTATAGACTTTGTAGAACCAGGACTGATGTTAATTATGATATCGTAGAGTTTTGGCAATCCCAAGAAAACACGTTCCACAGCAATCTGCAACTCATTACAAATAACCTCTATATGCCAGTTATGAATATAGGCTTCTGGGCAAACAGTACTCCAGAACTCCTGTACAAACTCAAAGAAACTTTCCCTACAAATAGAAGCAACAAGTTCATATTCAGTCACTACTGGAAGGGTTGCGGATTCCATCTAAGATTTTCTTCCGTATCACGATATCAATTTCATTAAGATCAATGATTTGTTCTGGAGCAGCACCCGCGGATCCTGCCAACTTGATCCTATCTAAATTCTCTCTTGCCTTTATACGAGCGAACGCTGGTGTGTCTTCATCAGCCAACAAGTTTTCATAGAAGCCAATAGATTCATGGTGAGCTTGCTCAGTAGAGACAAGGGATCTTTTCTTAAGGAGTGCTCTTGCTTTTGTAGCAATCTTTTCATAACTTGCAGGATTGATACGTTTGGCAGGGAACTTGGAATCCTTAGGATCCTCCCCATAGAGAATAAAAGATATCTCAGTCTTGAGCTTTGCCTTGCGAACTGAGAATGCAAGTCTCTCCGCTGCAAACTCGACAATGGAATCAAGACACACAGAAACTGGTCTACCTTTTGTAGCTGGCTCACTTTTGATATCTTCAATGTCATCCATCTACTCTTCGCTACATTGCAACCTCAGGTACAGGATCATTAAAATAAAAGTCCTTATACCTTTTCCTACGCGAAAAGTAAAGAGGAAAGAAAAAGTGTGTACTATCTATATAGTATCAATTATTGTGACACCAATATCCTCAAACACCCTCATTATTCTTAAAATAGACCCAAGTGATAAAGTTTTCATACTATTTCGCTCTATCTGTTCTTGATACACTTTTGTCCAACCACATCTATCCGCAAAAGCATAAACTCCCACCCCAACTTTATCTCTGAGAATTTTTATTTCCCACCCATCAAATTCAAGCCTAATTATAACATTTTTAATAATTTTTCCAGAAACTTCTTCTTTATCCTCTACCTTATGCTGAGAATGAAAACAAGATCTGCACCAAGCCAATTTATCAACAACCACCCAATGGCTGTCTATGTATATCTTCCGTTTACAAGAAGGGCATACTCTTGTTGGAACAATAGCATTTAGCTCTCTCTTCCTTTCTTCCGCTCTCTTATCAGCCCGAAGAATAGCTAATTCTTTTTCATCAGCCCAATCACAAACTTTGTTTTTACTTCTTTCTTCAACCTTTTTTGCCTGCTCTAAGCCAATTAAAATATCTTTCTCTTCTTTATACTCATTCATATTCACCTCTAAGAATAAACCACAAAAGAAAGTATTCACTATACGACTCATAGGTAAATGTGAGTTCAGCCAACTTCGCTTACTAACCAAAAATTCCTCTTCCTCAACCTAAATACTTATACATACTATACTTATAAAAAATCCAGTTATTATTATTATATATATATATAGTATACTTATACTACAATAACAGAACAGTACTCTAAGGTTTAATAGTCACTTTTACTGAACTCTCTTTTACCTATGTGCCGCATAGTGAACACTTTTATTTCACACTTCCCTCTTATCTATCAAAACACTCTACCTCATCCCACAAACTCTTAAACTTACCACCACCAAAGTCGCCAGGAACATATTCATTAGCAGGAAGTCCCTCATCAATCCTACCCATCCGGATCCACGGTTCAACGAACAACTCACTACAAAACAACGACGACAAGTCCTGCGTGTTCTTTCCAAATGGGCCGTCATACCCAGCCTTCACCAATTCAACCCAACTTTTCTCATATGGTCGCCCCTTAACCTCCTGCCGGAAGTCCCTCAACACTTCCCTTTCATCCTCACTCAGCCTATCCCGTAACCGACGCACCGCGACCTCCCCATCGTAAGTAATCACTCGGGCAGCTAAAGGTACAAGCATCACACCCCGACGCACAAATCCACTCTCCAGATCCGCCAGTTCACACATCAGCGTCGATTCCCAGGAAGCCAGAAAATCCCACTCATCCATTCTAACCGCCGTTCCAATATGGGACCACGGACTTCTGGTTCCGACTTTAATCCCAACCGACGCAATTCCTCGCCCGCTAAATAGCAGCATATCCCCAGTCGCCGCCACTTCTCGATAATCTTTATACTTCATGATTCACTCCAATAAATATTCATTTCCTTTTTATCCACGTTCCCCAAGCAGTTCTGAAAACAAAACTCAAAATAAACGCTGCTACAATTAACACAAGCCCTACAGCAAGTATATGCCCACACCATTTGTCCAACATGTTTAATATATTTTCCATTATTCTCCTTTCGGCAAACTTATTGGTTGCCAGTGGGTATGAGTAAGCCCAGCTTGCCAACCTCCATGTTTTTTGTAAAAATAATCATAACCCCAACTCCTTTCTCAACAACGCATTTTCAATTTCAAGATGCTCCGTCGCCGCTACGATCGCAGCCTTGATATATCGACTCGCCTTATCTGTAATCAGAACCGGCTTCTCATTCAGATTTTCCATATACCCTAAATAGAACATAGCTAAATCTGTAGCAGGAACTTCGAGACTACCAAACTCCGTCGTCACCAACACTAAATCCCCACCCGACGCCATCTCTTCGCATTCGAAGATAGTCCCATAGTCGCCTCTGATAATCACTACTTCACCTCTACAAACTGAATTTTCTTTTTAGGGCCACAATGTTTCGTGCGAACAAACGCCGCTTCAATTGTCCATACAGCAGACTCCGTAGCTTTTTCTGTATAGCCCTGTCCCGTGTTTCTCCAAAAAGCAAGCCATTCTACACTGTAAATGCGAACACAGCTAAACCGTTTCATTAAATTGGGCCACCGTTTAATTCTCTCTAAAGTTTCTCGGTCCTCTAATCGCTTATATGAGTTATATTCCATAATTCAATCCCACCACAAAAGAAGTTTACAATTCTTCAATCTCTCATACGCACATTTCCCAGCTACAACTCCCATCCCGGAGATAACAAAGGCTTCTTGCTCATTGATAATCTCACTACAATATAGCTCTGGAACTTCTGGCTGATGAAACACTGGGCAGATAGAAGGCTCTCTTGGAACTTTGATCAACACATAACTCATAGCAGAAAATATCTCTTCTATGGTAGGGCATGATCCTTGTAAAAGATTTTCAACTTCTATCTTGGCATCACCATACGTATACGTGTTAAAAATGTTCCCATACGTGCCCATATTTTCCATTTCATTTGAGACCACGAGCCACCCCTTCTGCGATTCCGCTCATCATCTTCGTCGTATCACTTTCCTGTTTACCAATTATACACTTGCCCTTCACAAAATCAATTTCCACACCTTCAAAGGCCTGTGGAACAAAGCATCGATCATACCTTGCTTTAATTATAGCAGTTACATTGCCATCTTCGTCCAATAACTTCTTCTCAGCAGAAATACTGACGCAGCCAGTAAGGCATAAAATAACCAATAGCATCCATACAACAACACATCTAAATCGTTCTTCACCAGTAGTTTTCATCATTCTATCCTTTAATAATAAACCTTATAAGAAGAACAAAAACACTAACAAGCACAAACGTGATCAGTATCTCATTATTCATAGAATCAAATTCCTTTCATGTTTAATGGAGTAGAGTAGACTCAGTGCTTACTCTATTCCCAATTTTATATCAACCAACCACTCGTAACTGACCAGAGCATTAAAGCTCCCAATATAATACATGCTACACATTGCAAAGTCTTCATTTCAAATCTCCCAAACAATACGTGTCCCAGTCCCGTGGCGAAACCGGGACACGCCATTCTATTTCAATTTCACACATATCCCACCCTACACCTAACCATATTCGCTCTCCAGTTGAGCCACGTTAATAACAAAATATATCCATCCCACTATCCAGAGTTTCCTACCCAACACCTCATATCCTATCAATACTAATTGCCATCCAACGACATCCCAGTTTTCCAATTGAAACAATGGAACAAGCCAAAACGAATGCTCAATAGTATTCGAGATATTAGCATCAAAGATCACCAGTCAAGTGCTCCTTCATCAATACAAGCAACAGCGAAAATACAACCAACAGCTTGATCAATTAGCTCCCTTTTAACACCTTGCAGATCTTCTTCATAAATAGCTTTTATCAATTCATATCGTTCTTCTTCATGAACACCAAGTATCTCATGACGGGAGACAAAAGCACCAAGACCTTTTTCTACCAATCTTTCTGCAAGTTTAATTCTTGTTTGCTCAAGTGCTTCAGTAATCCTATCTACTGGAATCTTTTGACGATGTGACTGTTCACTACGTTTAGCCATCTCTCTCAATCTCCATAATCAATTCATTAGTTTCTTCAATGATATCATTTACTTCCAAACCATCCCTACCACTGCGAACCAGGACCCGCAGCATACGTATCTGATTTCGCAGGACCTGAGTAAAAACTTTCTCTATGCTAACCATTAGCCAACATTTCCACAGCCAACCTACCAGCACCATTAAACATTTCAATTAAACTCAGACCTCGAGTTATACCTTTTCGCCGATTCCAATTTCTACAATAAGCCAACGTCTCCATCCCCCCTTTATACCACAGTTCACAGTAAACCACGTCTTCCTTAAACCGACAGACAAACGCTGGGACCCCACGGATCAACAGATCTTTTATGACCATAATTTGTAGTTCTGTTGGCTTCCTACTCCCAACTTTCAATTCTATCCAGCCAGTCCACCGACCACAAGTATACAAATCTGGCCAGCCCACAGCCTGGTATCTATGCCCGTGCAGATTCAGAATCTTAGAACCCACAGATTCCAGAGCATCTATAATTTCATGTTGAAACTTTGACTCTTTCAAGTGGTCGCCTCACACTCTCTTTCGTTAACCCAATATTCATCCCAGCAATAATACCAGCAGCTTCATGATAATTTTCTACATAGATCACTTTGCCACCCCGATGCTCACCACAAACTTCTTTTTTATAGATCGTAGTATTCTCTCGAACCACAATAATAGGAATCCCAGCTTTATAGCAAGCAAGATGTGGCCTGCCCCAGCACCCAAACGGTGATACCAGGACATCCACATCCTTGACTCCAAGACCCTTTCCAATTCTTGGAGCCCGAGCCAGACCCTTTAACACACAAAAGAGGAAACAATTACTCACAAATTCTGCAGCCGCACGCGGATCACAAACGAAGTCATATTCTCCTCTCCTCTCTTCCTCTATAACTTCAACAGGTTGAATCGGAGCATGAGCAACTGGGCAGTTCAAGGCTGAAGCAATCAACTTTGATGTTATGGCTTCTATTCCGCCCCAAGGATTCACTCCACCATTTTTCCAATATTCTTTAGCCACCAATCTATCAACTTTGATCAGTGAAGCTATAGCCAACGCATCAAAGTCTAATTGATAAATTTGATCTATTAACTCTTGCCAACCAGAAACTGCTCCAGTAGCATTCCCATCTTCCCCTGTGTACCCAATCATTTCCAACTCAGTATTTAATTCCACGATCTCCGCTTCAATGCCCAACGTCTCTATTGCAGCATTCACAGCATTGATAGTCTCGTTCCTAACTGGCTTGTTAACAACAACAAGAATCTTATTACTTCTCACCTCCTCAAGTTCCAATTGCCCTTCCAGAAATCTATCCAAGATACTGCCCTCGACATATAATGCGTTCTCAGGCATCTCATTGATATCTGAGGCGTTGACTACGTTCGGATGCAGAATCAACTTATTGCTAACACTGCCCAACAGCCTTGCAGCCGGAGTCGCGTCGCCCGCATGTCCACCAATCTCACACCCTATCCCCGTCGGAATTATCATTACTACATTTACATGTTTCGACATCGTGAATTTACTCCTCTTTCTATAGTCCTGTAAACATGACTTTTTGCCATAAACCATCTCAAAGTAAAAGCAACGGCTTCTGGAACATTAAAGTTTTTGCAGCTAAACAAATTGATATAGCATTCCTCAACCAAATCAATAGTATGAATTGTTATATTGCTCGTACTTATAAACTGTACTGCTGTAGTGCCAACAAGATGGATCGGAGCCTCAGCTTTCTCTTCTTCATATCCGACATAATCCCAGAAGTGCAGGTCACACCGTTCCATGTTTATAAGAATACAAAGTTCCATCAGCCACCGTTCAATACTTGGACGATTAAATCTACTCACATCGCATCCACACATATCCAGTATCAATTCTCTACCATACATCTTATTCTCCTTACTTATATTTATTTTCTTATAAGAATATACACCCTTTTTTATAATTTTAGTTGTTCCTGCAAACGCTACTGTAAAAGTTTCATCATCTTCCGATACAAGCCAATATCTCCATATTTGTCCCCACCTGTTTTCAAATTGATATAGCTCTACTTCTGGTAATCCTGCAGTTCTCATAAAAACACTCCATATTGATTTTCTAACAGCGTTACAATTTGCCCGATCAAGAAGTCTTGAAATCCACGAGTCTCATCACCCTCACCCGATTCTATATGAGACCACTCTTCAAGAATTGTGCAGACTATTCTCTTTTTTCCAAGATCAAATAACTTAACAGATAAAATGATTTCATCTTTCTTCTCAGTAATAGAACCAAGAACCATGTTACTTGTAAATATCCCTACTGTTATTTTGTAAGGAATTTTCAATCCAACTTCATCTAAGAATCTCGTGCATTCATCTAAAAGAAATTGTATTCTTTTAGTTGGGTTGATCGGGGCATATTGATATTCACACTGAGTTTTATTGAGACAAGTAGTTATCCTTGAACCAAATTTTTCCATTAGTTTGCGTATTAACACATGTTTTAATATCACGCTTCTTGGTTCTTTAAGAAAAACTTCATAGTTTCCCGCGTATTCATAAGGAACCAACATTCTCCCTTCAAAATATTCTATCCATGTATCGTTGAACTCTACCCAACAACTATCCCAATACAAATCCATTTCATATATTTTATCTTCTTTGTTTGCATATATTTTAACAAGTTGATCTAACATCTTAGTATCCGCACATTTGCCCCATATATTAGCAACTCCTCTGCTAATGTCCCAATGACTTGTGACTACTCTACTTTCGTTTATTTTGACTTTAGGGAGATCATAGTCATATAAAGATGGAGCAGTGCTATCCCAGCAACAAATTCCACGACGATAAATATTCATTGTTCCACCATACGTGGGGAATATTTTCCCATTTTCACATGTATAGATGTATTCTCTATCTATAGAAAAATACTTCTTCCAATCGGCTACAATGTTTTCCAATTCCTCGGTAATCTCGATGTAGAAAATAGTCTTGCCTTCTTCGCCAATTGGTTCGCAGGTTCCAATTTTTAACTCATGATTTAACTCATCAATAGCATTGCAATAAACTTCTCTAACTGCGTGCCAAAGTTTCCAATCAACACCCATTGACGTAGTCAACGAAGTTTTTTCTCCATCAATAGTGATGATATCAAATTCTTGTCCACGGAAATTATCTTTTACTGTTCCAAGTAAAACTTCTTTCTCACCAGCAAAGATCCGAAGATTAACATTTTCTCGCATAAAGACAGCCATGGCGTATTTTAGTCCACTGCCAAAATAACCAATCTTAGTATCATCACCCCTTTTTGTACACGCACCTAATAACTTAAATGCGTTGGGTTCCACTTCAACTTCGTTGCTAATTTTCAGACATTTCATGGCATCTCCTAATTTTTTCTATTGCTTTCTTATGTATCTGACTGGCTCTTGATTCTGAGACCCCTAATACTTTCCCGACAATATTCATCGTCATATTTTCAACATAGTGTAGCACAATTACCAATTTTTCACCCCTATTTAGGCATTTGATTACCCAATCAAGCCAATCTTTGTTGTCTACTAATTCCATGCCCTTATCAAGATATGATGATCCTTCGATTTTTCCAAAACATAGGGGGTTTCTTGCTCTGAACTTTGCATTCCGAGTATTTGGGTTTCTTGCCCCATCTAAATCACGTAAAATTTCTATTATATCCCATTGAATTCTTTTGCTAACAAATTTCATTGGAACATGTTGCACTCTGCCTAAAACCCAAACGTCGTGTACAATATCCATCACTGGATGTCTATGACTCGCGTATCTTTTAGCAATATCATACATTATAGGAATCAGTTCTTCATACGTATTCATTAAACCATCCTTGCAAATAAGCCCCCGTTGTTATAGTGCTCTACATAATTTGAAAAAATGGAGCCTATCATCTTAGCCTTGTCTTCGTTACAATATATTGTATCAGCTCCAGCAGCCCACGCAGCTTCAGCGATCTTTTCCAATTCTTCTAAACTACTCGGCCGGTACCAAATTCTTGATGGCTGAGTAACCTGCTCAAATTGGCTGAATGCTTCACCTCCACATTGATCACAGATTATAATATTTGGAGTTACACCATTATCCTCATAGCCATAGACAACAACTCTACCGCATCCACAAGCATAGATGTTGATCATGCCCTTCTTTTCAGTGAATTCTTCAGACTCTGTAACTAAGCTATAATTCATCATCTTAATCCTTAACAAAGATTCTGGTGGAACAAATAGCTTATCCCATCTATCCTTAGCCCCTATACAAGCCCACCACCTCATATCTCTATCAAAGAACTCACATCTACAACTTTCAAAACCTGTGACTCCACCTTTTACAATACTATACCACCAACCATCTAATCCTGGGTATTTTCGTCTGATTATTTCGATTTCAACTTCTCGTTCCACTCCAGTACGACAATTAGTTCTAATCGCTTTTACTTTCATTTCTTTAATCCATAATAAACACTTTTTGCTAAAAACCATAATGCTACCGGACCAAGAAAAATTGGTATAATATGCATTGTCAATTTTTTACTTGGTTTTTGATGAAAAAGAACTAAGTCTACAATCATTCCACAAATATCGCACAATATACCTATTACAATCCAGTACAATATGACATATTCTACAATTGTCATAACTGCCTCTCTGCTTTATCCGCAATAAACATTGCAAAGTTTGCTACGTCAGAACACTCACTGATTATTTTTTCTTTATTCCCTGAATCCAATACTTCCTCTAACTCCGTAACTTCATCCATCAGCCGTTCAAACAAGTCATCTGCGTTGTCGCTTCTCCACAAAAATCCTTTATGCTTATTCTTAGCTAACTTATTGAGCATTTTCTGACCAAACCAACGAATCACGTTACTGATTTTTGGCTTTGGCCTCGTATGCGTAAATATAGTTTCAAATGAAATCCCATCAAAATAAACCCAATGCATAGGTCTACCAAACGTAACTCCTTTTGCACACAATTTATATGCATCATTCAATTTAACCATAGATTCATGGTTACCACCTTTATCAGGATGATGAATCTTAGCCAACCGCCGATACGCCACCTGTGCTTCCTTAGCAGTAAACGGAGTGCTAAGTTGAAGAATTTTAGTTGCTTCAGAAACATTCATTCTTAAAATCTTTCCAATAAAAGAAATCTTCCACTGATTCATATTGTTTCACATCAGGGTGATAATGGAATACCTGTTCTCGTGGGCCAATAATAATCACTCTCTTAGTTTCGTACAACATTATTCCAAGTTCACTATGACGACCTCCATGAGTGAGTTGATTTTCTCCATCAGTTAAGCAAACTACAATTTCTGAATTTTTCAAATCTTCAAGATCTCTTATAGCAGCAGCCGATAGTCTATCATATTGTTCTTGTTGAGTTTCTCTTCTACCAAAATCTGAGGTATAACCCTCATCTTCCCATTTCCAACGACTCATCATTGTATGGCCAAGTGCTTCTAATCTATCACTTATTGCAATAGCATCTTTTTTCCTCGGATAACTTGCTGCTACATAGATCTTCATACCTTATCCCCCAAAATCTTAGTTGACATTAAATCCGCACAATGAAGGATCGTCGCCATAGGAGACAACGTTCCACGTTTCCCAGCCTCTGACCACCCACCATGGTGGCAAGCAAGACAGTGGATATCTTCGTTACTAAGTTCTATTCCCAACTTCTGACACATCTGGCAGACCTTAGCACTTTCATCAACCACAAGCTGATCTTTATATCGAAAATAACAAATAGGTTTATCAAGTCCATTTTTCTTGTTATCAATTTTCGTACTCAAACTACTCTTACTATCTTCAGAGTCCACTCTAATCCCAAGATCTATAGCATATTTGACTTGAGCTTTGGTAGGATTCTCAGGATCAAGTTCATATCGTTCCAGTTTATCAAGATCATGTAAAAACGCAATCCTGATCAACGCATCGACGTCAATTTCAGTAAATTCTCCAATTTTCATTTGAGTATCTACCAGATCCTTTATTAAATTTCTACAGAAATCTATCACCTCCCACACATGACGAATGTAACCACCAATTTCACAGTGATGAAATCTTGTACTGGCAGGAAACGTCTCTAACTCCGTTTGATACTTGTTCATTGTTTGGTTAAATGTATAAGCATCCACTATGTCTTTAACCTCTTTCAAATAGTTCACATTACTCTCCTATAAATTTCATCAATTATATTAATTATTCTTGGAGTCAAATCCCACGCCATATCAAATATCTCTAACCACTCAATTTCTGTATCTCGTAATCCATGATCCAAAGCTAATAGATCACGTAGTTCTCCAAGTCCTCGTTCTTGATTTTCATTCAACACAATTTTTCGTAAACCAAACATTGCAACACCAGCCTCTTCCGCCGATCTATATTGCATAGACCACTTGCTACCAAATTTTCTGTTCATCTCATTGCGGGCAGTATCACGAGTCTCCGCTTCGATGATATGATATCCACCTTCAAACTTCTGCCCACAACCAAATGTGAAATAGAATTTCATTTCTGTATCCTAAAATGTCTATAACAAGATACCATTGAAAAAGTTTCATCAACTATCCAATTTTCTTTGAATTCAGAAGTTTCATATATTTGATGAGTAGAAATTTCATTAGTTTTGCAATCTATATACATAATAAATTCATTTACAGTTGGGTCAACAATTATATTAACACAATTAAAAGCTCTCTGTTCAAATCTTACAACGAGCCCAACAAATTTCTCATCTATGTATAAGACTGTCCCTACAAGATCATGGGCTTCAAAGAACAAGTCAAAAGACTTTTCATCCAAGACTTGTTTCTTTTTGAATAGTTTCTTTAAGAAATTCATATCAAAACGATCCGCATGTTGGGAGTAATTTGCAATAATTCTAACTTTCTACTACGTCTACTCTTTGAATTGTCAAACTTCCGTTCATGATGCATGAAGAGGTAGTTAACTTCGCGTAAATTACACTTAGTAAATTTTTCATAAGTGATTGCTTCTCTGCCCAACTCTTCACGGATACTATGATGCAAAACTTTAGGCGCCACGACTAACCAATCCGTGAACGCTAACAATAACCTACACGTTGGGATCCTTTCCCCGTCCCCTCGATATCATGTACCCTCCATTGCTGTGATCGTAGAATATAGACCATGATCTGTTCTGGAGTTGCTAAACAACAATTCCTCAGTTTGAGATACCTCATTTCAAAACTCGCTTTCCTGCACTAAATCCAGTGCATACTTTTTACACAGATCCAACGACCCGATTTCCCACTCTTGCAGTTTCTTTATAACATGTTCTTCTCTGAGCTCTGCTTTAGTTATAGAAATTTCACACATTTCAAGTTTCATTAACTCATAGTTCTCGAGCCATAGACCCGAACTTACAAAATTCTCAATTTTCTCAGCCATATTAGGTGACCATGCTGAGTATTGGCTTATCAACATTGGGGTTTCCACCCAATGATGTATCGCATCTGCCAAAATCTTTTTCTGAATCCGTGGAACGCCGTCAAGGTTATCGCTTGTATCACCAACGAATGAACGGAACAATACTAATAGTTCCGGCGGCACGCCATATTTTTCTTCCACATGATCTCGATCCCAGACATATAAACTTGACTCATGGGATTTTAATACAAAGATCTTATCAGTAACGCATTGCAGTAAATCGTTGTCATTGCTATACAAGTAACAAATCTTTCCATCCTGTTCTTGAGCCAACGTATACATCACATCATCAGCCTCCTCTCCCTCTTCCCACGCAAGATCCCAGAAATTAGATAAGAACTTCTGCAGTTCCTTTAACCTTAAGTAAAACGTATCCTTCATCTTGGATCTATTAGCTTTGTAGCGAGCACAGGATTCTCGTTTGCGATTGTGTTTCGTATCAAAGCAAATTATGATCTTATGTTCAGGGAATCTGCGTATCAGGCTCTCTATGCTACGGAGGAAACCAAATTCCATCCCAGTATGAACACCTTGACTGTTTTTCAAAAAGTCCATCTTATGAAACGCCCGATGAGCTAACATGTTTCCGTCAATTAGGATCATATCCATCTCCAAAGATCTTATCAAGCTCCTTATCAAAAGGGGCCCAAGCTAAAATTGGCCCAGTTATTATGAGCAACAAGAATAAGACTATCACCCAATGAGCCCCACTCAATTTGAATGGTTCATCCACCCAACATTTTATGAACCCAATAAGACCACAGAAAATCCAAACACTAAGTATTACCCAGATCATTTGATTCTCCAATTTAAGAAGAAAATATCCACATCAACCACATATTCGTCTCTTGTAAGCCTTTGTTTCATTTCTTCATCAGACTCATCTTCTAATTGTTCTCGTACTCCTAAAAAGTACTCCTCGTGAAACACTTGGTATAAACGTATTGGAGTATATTCTTCAACTTCATCAATAAGGCATCTCATACTTTACCCCTTAAACCTCTCGTACCAATAAGTCACATTTCGTATCCAATTGATGTTGCCAGTCCTATCAACTTCAGGCGGGCAGTATCTGTTGCCTAAGAAGACAATGAACCCTTTATACCCAAACAATTTATCTTGAGCCTCAGTCCATCGTTCCCTATTTTTTACAATGGTGGCCGCTGCCCACCCAGCCTGCGTATCGAGGCCCGTGCCGATTTGCACCATAATCCCAAACTCATTTCCGGCGGGGCCATTTTCTGCTTTCCGAATAGCAAAGAGAATGAATAAATCATCCCCGTCGCAGGCATTCCGGGCGGCAGCGGCCATTATAATTTCATATTCATCACCGAATTCTTTTTCTAAGAAAGATATCTGCGAATCCTGATCTTTTATAATAAGAACAGGTTCATCTTTCTTATGATTCAATTCATGGGTAACAATTAAACAAAGACTAAAAGTACTCATAGCAATTATCACAATTAAAATTATACTATATTTATTTTTCATTTTCTTCTACTCCACAAAGTTTCCACATCTCTTCAACATATTTCTTATCATCTCTACAAATTGTATTCTGTTTCAAAAGCAAACGCAGGAACCGCCGATCATGCCCCGCAGCATATAGCCATTTTACTTTATCTCGTAACGACCTCAAAACACCCCTTCTAATTGCCCGCAAGGAGCCGTAGCAGCCCCGTAGGAGGCCTAAACCTATAAACCGGCCCTTTGGGCCTATAAACCGCCATAAAACGCTTGGTGGGCCTCTAACGACCCTATACGGGTTGGCGTATATAATTGACGATAATGCTTATTATCCGGAATCTTTGTAAAAAAGATGCTCCCATCTGCTTTGGAAATTGAATCAGTGTGAATAGTATCACATGATCCATCACCACACGCAGACTCTGTGGTCAAATCAGTTTGATCTTCCTCTTCTTTCATCAACGAGTAATCTACAATTTTATAATTTTCAATTAGAAACTTCCACTTCGCTTCATCTTGCACAGTAACTTCTTCTCGTGGGGCATATGGAATTTGTTTATCTCCAAACTTTGGAAAGAAACTCATAGATCTAATTTTATATCTATTAGCCCACGCATACTCAAGAACTCTGGACCAGTCCATCTCTTCTACAACAACAGTTGAAGATATATTGTGAGTAAGTTCTCCATCTCCTCCAGTGAGAATCCAAGAATCATAGACCTTGAAAATATGATCCATGAAATCTATTGAATCCAAATCTTCCAGAATAATTGCACTTTTCGGAGATTGAATTGGAAATGTGATACAAAGATCTCCGTTTGATTTCTTTTCAACCATATGAGGATTATGATCCATAAAATAATTTGCTATTGGTTCATTAACATTAGCAGTCACCCGCCGAAAATATCTACTTGCATGATGAGGATGAATCCCACTGCCAATACAACCAAGTTCTAAGCTGCTCGTCCCTCCGGGTTTCACTGTTGTACACCGAACAGCACTATTGATTCCAATCCTCTCTGCAAGATTATGATTTACTACTCGAACTGCTAAAGCCGCAGCATGCAAAATATGTGGATCTAATCCTATGTCTGGATTGTCCATTATTCCCACTAATCCAATTCCAAGCAACGCATCACGTCGTACTATATCTTCAGTCACTTGGCCAAGATATGGAAAATCAGTATACGTTGCTTGCAACGTTCCAATAAATGCAGCAGCATTACACGCCGCAAAGAACTCATCTTCAGTTTTACAAGCCGCAACGTTCACTTCACATAAATTGCAGAATCCGAAGCCAGTTTCATGGCTTGTTGTGGGATCAATACCAATCTCTCCACAAGGATTTGTGCCATGATCCAAGTTATTTGTAAACATGAATCCTGGCTCCCCATAGGTCTTACGATTCAAACCTATGAGATCCATGAAATCTAACAGAGTTGTATCTTTTCGCAAAAACACCACACTATTATTTGCCATCGCTCGTTGATTATTTTTACCTTCATAATTAAAATGTTCTGGAGTTTTGCAATTTAGCATGTCTTCATCATCTTTGCTAAACAATGATATCAAAGAACTTCGCCTAATACCACCGGCTAAAACTGCTTCAGCAATATGACAAATAATATCATGGCATTCAATTGGCCTAAGATGCCGACCAACTGCTTTGTCCAATATAGCTCTTGTTTTTTCAATTACTTTTTTCAAAGGAATATGGCCGGGAGCACGACCACCACCTGTTCTCAATTTAGCACCAACTGGTCTGATTAAATTGTAGCAGGGTTCCAGATACATATTCTTTTCATAGCAATCAAATAGTAGACCAATAGTATCTGCCCAACCAATAATAGAGTCTTCAACATGGTGAATCAACACTTTGTTTTCATCAATTTTGCCAATCTTTGGCAGTTTAGCAACGTGTTGTTTCTGGACACTGAAGCCAACACCGCATCCACAAAGCAAAAGATAAAAGATTTCTTGGAACACTCTTGTCCTGTCTACTAATGTAAAGGAACAATTATACATTCGAGCATTGTGGGCTTTTATAGCTTTGCCACCAAATTGCATACTCCGCATAGATGGTAATACTCTTTTATCGTGGACAAATTGGAACGCCGTAGCAATGTCATTTGTTAGTTCAGGAAATTTTCTCATGTGCATATATTTACTGCGTTCAACTGTTTCGTCGTACAGTTCACGCCGTTCTCTATCTGGCAGGTATTGTGCATATTTGCTTGCATGGATATAATCCGAAATTGCTTTTGAATCTGGAGCCAACATTCGAAGTTCTGATCGTTTATTTCTGTAAAGAATATAAGCCTTCGCAACAAGAGGATGTTTTTTCATCAATTCTGCTTCTACCATATCTTGTATTTCTTCAACCCCGATCCCGTTTATTGGGTTCAGGTTTTGAATTATTTCCACTACATTGCCCTTAACATGTGAAGCACTGAATGACTTACCATTGTTCACTTTTTGCATGGCAGACATTATAGCAACCAAAATTTTGTTTTCGTCGAACTCTTGTTCTGTTCCATCTCTTTTAATGACTATCATTATTCACTCCTGAAAAGTTTACGTTCACTTGAACGGATACAATACGATTTTTTCCACTGGCATGTTACATCAGTTCGGAGTCCGCCCCAAGCTGTCTTAGTTTTCTTTTGAACAATACGAACACCGTTTGGATGTAGCTCTTTTAACTTATGTGCTTCTTCAGCCATCATTTCTAAAGTACGATATCTTTCACAGCCACCTTTTGCTTGAGAACTTCTTTGTCCTTGAGCAAATTCGTAATCGATAATGTTTTGATAACCCAATTCCAATAAACTCAGAGTCATGTGAAAATCTTGTTTGCATATAACATCACGAAAATTGAATCCTTCTTCATGTAGGATCTTAGCATCGTAGAAATGACAACGCATAGCTCTGGAGTTCACTCTAAACAATTCTTCAACTCTATTATTTCCCTCTCTTGGAGAAATTGCTCCATGAGCATATTCCAATAGATACTTTTCAATGCGTTTTAACATTATAAGTATATCATCATATTCTGTGTATCGCAGATGCCAATCATTTTTTGCTTTACGAACATAAAATTTAACATCGTCATCAATGCACATATGATATGGATCAACTCCGCCATATTCTTCTACGATTTCTTGGCGTATATCTGAGAACATATAATCATCTGGAACAACGTATCGGTCCATTTCTTTCCAATGCTGTTTCTCACATTCAGGAACAACCATGATAACTTTATATGGAATAGCATCTGCATACAAAGCAATGCGTGTATACTGAGTAGCAACTCTGCCTCTTGTTGGAATAAATATGATCATGCTTTCTCCAATAAATGTTTATATGCACCACCATTAAAGTTACAATATCTACACAATTCCATGTTTCTGTTTTTATTTTGTAAAGCTCTGCGATATTGATGTAGCCAACATCCATTCCAAATAGTTTTAATGGTTTGAAGATCAACATCTCCAACAATAACGTCAGCAAAATAATCATTACAACATAAAACAGCTTCACCTTTCCAATTGATTTGCATAGATCTAAATGGTCTAACACAAATACTTTTCAATGGTTCTTTTAATCTTGGAAACAAAGATATATTACCAGATCTATTAGATATCTTGAACCTGCCCAACTTTCCATCACTAATATCCCATTTCTTTTCTAAAGCATAGACTTGTTTGCTTGTTCTTGAGTAGATGTTTCCTTCTTCCACCCACCAAAGTTTCTCAATAATATCTTTTAAGAATTTGTATCTATCTTCTGAATAAACATTAATCTGTAATTGATTTAACCCAGCAGTAAATAATTCTCTAAAATCTTTGGTATCAGTTACTTTATCACCATTAGTTGCTATCATTATACATGATCTTGGAACAAGTTCTCTGCATAACTTAATAATATATTCCAGCCTATCATCAAGCATTGGTTCATTATACATATAGAACTCAATTCTTCCATGATAAGTTGATAACTGTTTGAGAATTTTGGTTATAAGACGTAAACTCATTATTTCATAAGGTCTTGTATTTTCATTATTAGGGCAAAAGATACAATTTCTATTACACATGGAATTTATTTCTATTGCTATTGTTGTAAATTGTTTCATATTTCACCATCATATTTCTGTCGAGGACGTCCGGCTCCAGTTTTCACCCGCATATATTTATCAAATTCACAAAGACTATGTTCTATTTCCCGCAGTTCAAATGGTGGTAGTTTCTCATTAGGCATGTAATCACGTGTTAGATGAGGCCCAATCATATGCTCTTCAATGGCCAGTTTGTACAACTTTACCATAGATTCATTGCAAGGCTCCATACCCAAGCGTAGCAACCCACGTTTTGCCCCTGGGCCCATATTAGCCCACGTCAATACATCTGTTGCTTGACTAAGCAACGGAGTAAATCTCAAGTCGCAAACTATTTCATATGCTATAAAAGGCCCCACCATTGGAATGTTTCGCAGTAACGCAGTTACTGCTCTCATAGTTTGATGATGGTATATAAAAGATACATATCTTTCTCCAAACTCTTCAGCGATCCCAACTGGCCCAACTAAATGAGCATATACTTTTCCATGCATTTCCACTGCTAAACCAGTTCCACTTGTCATATGGGCAGAAGTAAAGACTTTCAATCCCATTTCTTTCTTAGTCAATAATACTCGACGAACGAAGTCATGATCTTTGTGACTTGTAAACCCAGGGTCTTCTGCATGATTTTCCAAGTTAAACAGTCGGTACCATACAATGTTAAATAATATATCAACTGCATCATCCACATCCATATCACATAATTTCATTTTGCTATTATGCCACTTGCCCAACATCTTATTGAGAGCAATAGTCCCAGAATCCAGTTGACGAAATACATTAGTGAACTTATATTGTTGGAATATCTTATCATCTGTCCATGGTTTCTTCATTTTAAGATGAAATCTATTAACATAGATACGATGACGTGCGTTCATCCAATAGAAAAAATCTTCTATTGCCACTGGCTCCAAATCCTTTTTACTCATTGACTGCTTTCCTTAATTGAGGATCGTATATATAATTTACCAGTTTCTTATGAACTTTTGATGCGCATACAAATGCAGCATCACCCAACACTGAATGAAGTGTTAAAATTTCATCTATTTCGTTTAGAGGAATTCCGTTAATTGGAACATAATCTTTATAACAAGAGGAAGCAAACTCAATAACAATTTTCACTTGCTCTTTGAAACCAAGACTCGACGTTCCCGGTCTATGTTCACTAAACGGAGCCTCAACGTCTTCTTTTGTAACTGACAAAATAGAATCAATTTTCTCAAAGTCACGTTCATAATAATGCATTGATCCAGCGTTATGAGTATAACTGCCCGGAGCAACGTCAATGATGTCTGAGATCAGTTTCAATAACTGTGTATTGCAAAATACATCATAAGGTAAACCAAGCCATGCGTCGTTGCTACGCATATTTGTCACTAAGTGCAGATATCCATTCCGCAATAAGAATTGATGAGTCAGCGTGCATGGGAGATCCTTCTTATCTAAAGTCTTTGCATAGTATAAATCAGATCCATCCCACATAGTCATTATTACTTGTCTGCTTTCTGGGTGTAGTTTCAAAGTTTCTATGACGTTTGTGAGTTGATCTGTGATTACACCCCCTTGGCTTATTCTTGCATTCGCTTTCCACCGATGTCCATATGCCCCGAATGCGTGGATTCCATCCTCAGTGAATCGTTTATACGATGGAGCAAATAGTTGCAAGAAACTTGTGTCATCTGTCATGCTCAAGTACCATAGAAACTCAGCACAAGCATAATATGGGCTGAGTTTTCTTATCTTGTTAAACAAGAATGTCTGTCTAACACTTTCCAGCTTAGCAGAGAATCCTATGATCTCCGAACTTTGGCCTACTCTACTACCAAGTTGATGTCCTTCACCATCTATTTGAGCCAGCGTGTCAACCCATAGATTATCCATTGCGTTCCTTTCGGTTTATGATCACAGATTTCGGTGCATCAAATCCAAGATAAACTTTGTTATTCTTAACATCTGTTAGTGTTATAACAGTGTTTCCGTTAAGAGTTGTAGATTTCCCAACACCTAAAGGAACAGAAAAATTTTGATGAATCTTATTATTCAGTGTAATTACATGCCCATCAAGCCTATTTATCAATAGACCAACACCATTTTTATTAACAGTCTCAACTTTTACAATTATCTCACCATCAATGACAACTTCTTCACCAAGTTTTCTTTCTAATACTAACATGATAATTGCTCCATCAAACATTGCCTTGCAGTTTTCTCATCATCACGCCATCGTAGAAACTTTGGAAATTTTAATCTTCCCTTAGCACCGAGACTTTGATATCCGAATTCTCCCACTCTGCCAATTAGAGATTTGGGGTCAACACTCATGCGATAATTACCTTTGAACCCAGAACCAGCTGTACCAATTTCTATTTCCTTTTCTCCATCGTATACTGCAAAAGTAACAGACTTCAAACCACCAGCATAAGAATCGCTGTCACTTATCTTATAGCTGATAACAAAAGCATCCACAGTTTTCTCAGGTTTGATTTTCCAACACTTTCCACCAGGAATATCTTTGACCACCCATCCTTCGATTCCCTGTTTAATAGCCATTTGTTTTAACATGTTTATATCAAAAGGGGATAAGTTTATAATTGTACCAAATGTAACTTTATCGATGGAAATATAATCTGGCACTACTGGAAAGTGATCATTAAGAAGCTTCCATTCCATATAGAAGGATGTCAAAAAATCCCCGGCCCTCCCATCCCACTGTTCAATTTTGAACGGGGATAAGAGGAGCCGAGGATCCGCGTTATTTGTTAGCGTAGGAACTGATGAAGCATGAACATTAAAAACGTGAAGTTCACATCTAAGAATAGTCTCTTGTGGGAGCCTTTCCACTGATTGACGGATGGCATCAATCAACCGCAGCTTTGGCCAAAGATCTATATTTTGTTTCTTATGATAGATTTTTACACCGAATTCTTTGCTCTTATAGACTTCGGTATAATAGCCATCAAATTTTACCTGTGCTATTGAAACAGGTTGACCACTATATTCACTGACCTTGTGTTTGAGCAACAAGTTCATTTTCCACCTTTTCTATTTCTTTTATTGCTTTCCTTAGCTTCCCCAATATACCATGCTTAGTAATAATATCCAATTGTTTTTTCTTGTTACGCTTTAACTGCGCATCTAACTCAGTTCGTTTCTCTGAGTTTTGTCTATCAATTATCTCCTTTTTCTTTATCTCCAGAATAATCAATTGTTCATTAACATCTTTAAGATCTTTGTCAACCCAATAAGGATCATAGTTCCGCAACAATTCTTGAATTCTTACTTCTGCCTCACTTAACACAATCAACTTATTTTCTTGTGATAAGGGTAATCCCAACTTTTTGATTTTACTCAGCTTCATTTCAAATTCCTTTCAAAACAAATTTATAATTGCTCCCCTACTCCAGCCCTCGGGGATTTAAGTAGCATGCCGTTAGTGTACTGGACGCATGCCACATCGCTCTTACATATTTTCAATAAGAGCATCGATTTCTTTGGCAGCCATTCCCGTATCGATGAGTTGCTGACGAAGAGTGGCCATCTGAGCTTTGGCTTTGGCCAATTTACTCGCAGTTTTCCTTGCAGCTTCGGAACCGAACTTCTCGAGACGTTCCGCTTTGCCCGCCAATTCGCTGGCCTTCGTTGCAAAGAACTCCGCCTTCTGCGTGGCGATCAAAGACTGATGCTTCAGATAAATTGACTCTGAAGCAAATGCTTCCTTTCTCAGCGGTTTGTGTTTCCTGAAGTGGAAATCAGAAGGAGCTATAGTCAACAGCCCATCTGCATTCACCGCTTCAGCGTTCTCCGCCACCAGCGTCGTCGAATCATAATCTTGACGACCCTTCTTCTTTTCCTCAACCTGCTTTTCCAAATCTCCAACTTTCTTTGTCATGTTACACGCCCTTTCCTAAATAGAAAATTCTTATTCCTGACCTCGTCAGTACGAGAACATACTCGTAGACCTGCTCGCAGGCAGGTTTCGGTCTATTTGGATCTTTCAACCCAACCACAACATTTACAGGTTCTTTTATAATAAGTATCTTGTGAACATTGTTCTGCTAAAGTGTCACCTTTATCACGATAGCATTGATGCCATTTGCCCCATACATGTTTTTCATTTTTAGTGTTGCACTTCATTTTTGAATTCCTTTCAATTTATCCTTCAGTTTTAGTTTGAGCAAGAGCTTCAACGAATTCATCAGTATATTGTCTGATGTAATTCAAATTAGCTTTGTTCTTTTGAAATTCAATAACAACTACACCACCTCTAATTTTCCAGAATCGAAGTTCCAATGAAAGATAATCCTTATCTGGAATAATAATTTTACAAGGAGGCCCTTGCTCCACAATTCTTTGACGCATCTTTTCATTGCGACTTTTTCTTTCTTCACCTTGCTGCTCTATAACATCAAACCACTTAGATAAATCACTACTCATCTCGAACTCCTTTCTACTTTATGTAAATGTATTCACCACGATAACAGAACTGCCTACAGAACTTGATAGCAGCTTTGACTTTCTTGACGCTGGGAAACAAAGTAGCAAATTCTTTGGTAGTCAGACCAAAGGCTCCACTAAGTTTCTCCATGATATATAATCCGTTTCCCGCACGAACTAAGATTTCTTTTGGTCTACTCACTTCGAACTCTTTTCCGCAGCATCTTTTAACGTATTCAATTTTACAAGTTTCATCAACGCAGCAGCTTGAATGATATGTTTTGGTTCACAAGTATACTTGTGAAATTGTTCAACTTTACCACCCATAACATATTTCAACACAAACATAAACAAATCACCATGTGACTTAGCATCAATACTAATACTGCGAATCACAAAATGAGCAACTTCGTGAGCGATAGTTTGTTCAAACTCTTCTTTAGAAGCCAACAAGAAACTCAAATTGTAACTACAAACTCTTTTACCATATTTTGCCCAACCAGCATATCTTCCTTTCGACGCAAACAGTTCAAAATTTGGTTCTCTAAAATGTATACGTCGTTCACCAAGAAACTTGGTGGCCAGCCAACAATAGTGCCGATGCCGATCTTCAGCCCAACAGATTAATTCTAACGTCGTCATCTGAATTCCTTTCAAAATAAGTTAGATTGATTTTTCCATTACAAAAAGATTACCAACTTGATTGACAACTTTGAACCCATATCTTTCAAACAATCTTCGCCTTGCTTTTCCCCGCATATTTCCTTGTAAAACTGTTGCTCCTTTAACATTTGCTTCAGTTTCAATCTCTTGAAGAAGTTCCTCAAGAGTGATCTTACTTCCTTTAGGTTTAGCCAGCCAATCAATAAACAAAGTTTCATCGTCCTTCATAAAAACAACCGGAGGATTATCAAGTCTTATCCGCTTCATTTCAGCTTTGCAATTCTTAACATTGTTTTCATGAATTGAGCTACAATCATTCCAATTCCATCCATCCTTTAATGTCAACCAATAATTGTTTAGATGGTCACCGTCGCTCCATTCTTCATTTGTTATTTCAGCGACACGGCCATCTTTCTGGCATAATCGCACCAAACTCTTTGGAACATTCTGACCAACAGACATTTCAAATTCCTTTCAAAATTATTGACCTCATCAGTGCGACCACATAGTCGCAGACCTGCCCGAAGGCAGGTTTCGGTCTACTCCTGCAACTTCGCAATCCGTTCGGTGAGTTTCTTTTGCTGAGCAACCAGCTTTGCCAGCTTCTCCACTTTCTTCGTAGCAGCAGTAGCGACACGAGCTTCCTTCGCCGCCGCACGTTCGGCTTTCGCACCGAGACCATTGAGTTGCTTCTTGATATGAACGGTGGACTTTGTCAACCCATCACGGATCTTAAGAATCCTTTTGCTGATAGCTTCGGGCAGGTCACTGACTTTACTTGCAGCAGCAACTGCCTGAGCTACTGAGACAACAGCGTTGCCCAGAGCTACATTGACCGCAGTAATTTCCTTTGGGGTTTCGGACTCTGCCTTTTTGGTACTTTTCTTCGTATTCATTCTTCTGTTCCTTTCATAAAAGTGTTAAAGGTTTTCTGACCTCATCAGTACTGGAACAACCAGCAGACGCCCGAAGGCGTTTCGGTCTATTCTTCAAAATGCAAACACGTGAACTTTTTTACTATTCCAGAAGTTTTACCAGCAAAAGAGCAATCAGCTTTACAAGATTGACATATTGTTATGCCAAGAAATTTTCTTGCATCAGCTTTTGTCATACCACCCATAATACGGGCACCAGCATCTGACATCTTAAGAGTTGCTTTAGCAATTCTTCTTTGATGTTTTTCAGCAACATTAATCATTTCAAATTCCTTTCAAAATAAAATTCTATTTCTTTACAACACAAGACCGCTGATGGGAATCGAACCCACCATGAAAACCAAACGGTCAAAGTCGTACGATAAGACAAGCAACTTCAGACAGCAGTTTTTCAAGCGTACTGTCCAGCCGGTCAAACCTGACCTTATCCGTGAACACCGTCACGTTCTTCGAGAAGTGATCTCAGTCCCATTCAGTTTTCAAAGGTAGAGGAAAGGATCGCTGATCCCTGAAAATCTGACACCCACATAGTAGTCCTTTGCAGGAGCACCCGCCTCACGGCGGTCGGTCGCATCAGGTTTTCATTAACCTTAATCATGACCGTATTATATAGGTCTCGTCCTCAAAAGTAAAGGAAAAAATTGAAAGATTCCAAAGATTTTTATAACCCCTTTATTAACAAGTACTTATGAACGAAGAAATATTCTCAAAAGGGCCTCTAACTTAGATTCCAGTACTTCTTACACCTTTTATGCTGCTTCAGCCCACATTTCACGCCGGATATCAAAGTCCGTCATCATAGGCACACGAAACTCTATACTCGGTGCTTCCAGCATATTAGTAATATAAGATTTCACTTCCAAATTATCAATTATAGCCAACGGGCATTCAAATAGCAGTTCATCGTGAACGTTGGCTGCTAATCTAATACCCCAATCCCGCATCTTTTTATTAAACCGTGGAGCCAAAGCAACCATGCGTTCTTTCATCAAATCCATAGCACAACTTTGAATCAGAGAATTGAATGCCTTATAGCTAACATTAGAAGGAAGATGCCGGCGTCGACCATAAGCGTTGAAAATGAATCCCCGCATTTTACAAGCTCTCGCTGCCCGACGACTTGTTTCTCTAAGCCCAGGAATCATTTCATGATAAGTGTCATATGCCCCTTCAGCATGTTCTTTACAAAGACGATGAAACATATTGTTTTTCAATTCAGGAGCAATATCCAATTTGCTTATTTCTTCAGATAATTCTCTTATAATATCTGGGTTAACCATTAGCTTTCTAACAACGCTTCTCTTTCCTTCCCCATAGGCCATGCCAAAATTTAATGTCTTTGCAGGCTTTCGAGTGACATGCATCAAGTCCGCAACCCATTGATGAAAATCAGTTTTAGGGTCATTGTTATATGCGTCAATCAAATTCATATCTTTAATGTAATGCGCAATTAATCTAAATTCAATCTGAGAATAATCGCAACTTATGAATCCATAGCCATCACGCGGATGAATCAATGCTTTAGACCTTTTGTTTTGCTGTTGACTGTTTGGCCTCTTAGCAGACATCCTCCCAGTTCTTACAGTTTGGTTATAAGTTGTATGAACCATACTATTGTTGTCTATCAGAGATAAGAAGGATTCAGGATATAAACTTCTGAACTGAGATTCCGTTCTATATATTTTAATTGCTTTAATAACTTCCAACAATTTCTCATTTGCTAACGCTAATGGGTGAACTTCATACAAAGACAATGCATCCTTCTCAAATGTTGGCCTTCCAGTATCTATATACTCACCTTTCTTTTTTTCTTTGATTGTAGCTAATACTGGCATACCAAATTGGTTGACCAATATGTCATAAATACATTTTGAAGAATTGGTAAACTCTCTATCTGCCAATTGACTAATCGTATCTGCAGAGATTATCATATTATGTAATGCTTTATACGATTCTACCATGCACTCTTTCTTATCTACTTTCATGCCTGTCTGTTCCATATCGAATAGAACAGCAGTTAACTTCTTTTCAGTTTCCCAAAGTTGATATTGATCTTCTCCCAACTTATCCATGAGATATTTATACAATTTTCTATTCATCAACACATCATCAATAGCATACTCCCCCAAAATATCTATAGGAACTTTAGCATAGTTATGCCAATGCTCAGCAGAGAACGTTGCTTTAAGAAAATCTTGAACTCTATCTGTAGATTCAACATTATATCCGAGATATTCTGGGCAGATAACTTTTAATTCATGACTAAGCCTATCGCTGTTTATAATCTTAGATAAAGTTAATGTACATGCCAATTCGCAATCAAACCGAACTCCATCAGCTGCTAAGAATTGCGCATCAAAGTTTACATTGTGATTAACCCAACGATTACAAGTACTTAGAACTTTTCTAAGCCAGTTTAACACAGGCTTCAATTCAAGATTCTTATATATAAAAGTATCCATGTGCCGAATGGGGATATAATAAGAATTGAGATCATCATCCACAGTTATAGATACTCCACAAATCCTATCACCCCCAAATGGGTAGAATCCACCATACTGCAGAACCTTCTTTTCTTGGTCAGACAATTTCTCACTTCTCCTTTTTGCCCAAAGCCTTTCAGCTATAGAATTTCTTGATTCTATATCTAAGAAAACTTCGTTAGCATTGAAAAGATTAGGAAGCTCTTCAATCGTCTGAACCAAATACCCATTTTTTAATTTTAACACTTACTTCTTCCTCAGACAAACTATTCAATTCTTTTCTACTCATCACCGGCATTGCTTCTCTTAGAAACTTTTCCCCACGTTTATCATGCTCTGTCAAAATCTCATAGATAACTCCACCAAACAACCCACTATCTATGACAATATTCGCACAAGTTGTACACGGAGAATAGGTGCAGACAAGAATTAGCTTCTCATCTTCGCACCAAGTATTGCATGCATCAATTACTACTCGCGGTTCTGAATGACTACATCCGCAGTTCCCAGTTTCATTTGTGCATTTATGCTCTTTTCTTGATGGACCATTATGTCGCATAGCAATTGGTAATAGTTCTTCGCCATCAGCAACTATCGCCGCACAACCAACTGCTTTTCTTAGACACACCTGATTCCGTTCAGCAAATTTCAATATCTCCTCAAACAAATTGTTAATCTCTTTGATCATCAAGTCTCCAATAAACTTAACCGTTCGAACCATGCATTGATAATACCCACTGCATCACTTCTGGTGGGATAGTTAATACCATTCATATTAAAAGCACAATTTACTTTTGGTGTTCTTTTATATATTCTATGAACCATATCCTTATAATCAACATTAGCTTGAAACATTTTATCTATACTCAACAAATTACCACGCTCATCTTCTCCAAGCCTTTCTCTATACCACTCCATTTCACTTGTATAAAATATAACAGTCATTGATCCAACACTTTGTAGCCAACCCTCAATAATTTCCAATTCAGCTTGAGAAATTTTATCATGCCATACTATTCCTCCAAGATGAAACCTGTCTTGAATTGCAAACTTTGAAATCATATCTTGGTAGTCATAGAAAAAATCAAATGATGGAATCGGCCTGGTCATATGCCGCTGGTAAACAATATGATGTAACCCTTGATTATGGATCATCTCTTTCGCAACTTCGAACAATAAATTTGCAAACGTCGTTTTACCTAAACAATCTGAACCTTCAATGATCAACATTTTCTGTTCTTTTCAATAAACCTCTTGCGACCAGTTTCTACTCGAACTACCCTATCAGAGCCTTCAAATAGCGGAATTTCCATATATATTGGTACCCATTTATTCTTTCTTCTTATTCTATTCATCTTATGCCAATATCTATCTATACTCTTTTTTATTGGCTTAGAAACCCAATACATTACAAAGATAAAAATAAGACTGTGATGAGAATTATCCTTCAGCATTTTCTGTTCCTTTCAATAAGCTCTTTTATATCTGGTGGAACGTAATCTGAACCCTTATCCCGCATACGCGGATTAGTTTCAACGTCTCGCATCATCTTTGTCATATTACTTTTATGTATCTCATCAAAAATTGCTGCTAACGGAATATTGTATGTTACAGCAGTTCCTTGAGTAACATATTCTAAGTCCCCAAGAGCATCAGCCAAGAGAACTTCGTTTCCATTAGCCAATGCTTCAACAGCTTCCTGCACTTCTTCAAGAATCAAATAAGCTCTATACAACCGCTCATCACCAAGTCTCGAAGATTCCCGAGCAATCATTTTTATAGAGCGAACTTGTATCTCTAATTTTTCAGCAAGATATTCTAATGCCTCAGTGCTCAAAGAATTACAATGAGTTGACAATGAATTCTCTATTGGAAAACTATGCTTTTTATGAAATTCTTTTACTTTGTCATACATTCTTTACCTCAAAATTCATTATGATCTTGTAGTTTAAATTTTTCTATTTCCCCAGATCCTCTAATCTCTTTCAACAAGTCAATAAACTCACTTGTCTTAACATACCAACGTTTCACTCTATACAAAGCATGCTTTCTTACCATGAAAGACATCAATAATTGAGCAGCTTCTCTATCAATTCCACACCAATCTTGGAAATCGATTAAACTAATTTCATCAGTATGAATCAATTGTATAACAAAATCACGAGGAAACTTTGTAGACAATAGCCTATTTCTTATTTCCTTAGGATCTAAGATACTTGATGAAAATACTTGGGCTCTGCTATAATCAGCATACCCAAATTCGGGCCGAGAATATTCTTCTTTCAACATACCAAAAATAAATTTTATATGACAAGAACGCACCAATATAATCTCTTCATTATCTTTCAAAGTGCTAAAACTCATTGCAGCAACGGATATAGCCATCCGAGCAAGTTTATATCTCATAGTCCCTTTATCGCAAAGGGGCATGGATTCAGAGAAAATTGAACACAAATCAGTTGCCAGCTTCAAACACAATTTCTCTGATCCCGATTCAAAGCGAATTTGATCCAAGGAACGAGTCCATGCCCAGAGTATACAACGCTTACAAATTTCAGAATTATAACAATGTTTAACAGAAATCCTTGAACTACTTAAACGGTTCAAGTCATCTGAATCTATTTGACTTGCAGCAGGGATTATTGCTAAATCAAATCTCCTAATATCTTCTTGACTACCAATCAATTCCTTCAAAGCTTCTACACCAAAATTATAAGCAGCTAATGGACGACCACTTCTTGGATTACTAATCATAATTAATCTTGTTCTTGCATGTGCTCTTCGTTTTTCTATCTTTGATATTTCAGCAATTCCAGAACTTCTCATATCGGTTAATTTACCAATGACTTCTGTCGATGTTCCTTTCAATTCTTCCATAATAACCAGACGACGATCATGCATTGGAATCACACCCCAAGAAACAAACCAACGATTACTACCTAACTGTTGCAAACCACCTAACAACCCTGCTGAAGACGCGTTCTTACAATCATGTTTGACTCCCAACCCATAATGCTCTATCAGTTTAATAGCTGTCTCAGATTTCCCTTGAGAAGAATCCCCCACTATTAAACAATTCATCCAACCATTTTGTCTTTGTTCATCAAAATTAAAATACAAAACAGAATGATAAACTAAATCAAATGCCAAATGCAATTCATTACGTTTATAAATCCGTGTAACATTAGCAGATAAATCATTATATCTTTCATTTAACTTTTTCTGTAAAGCACCAACAGTCCATTTTTCAGGCCTTAATGAACTAAGAGTCTTTAACTCTTTTAATGTTGGCTTAAATGAAACTAAGTTATCCGCACCCTGCTCAATAGAATCCATGAGTAGTACTGCTTGCTGGGATCTTGGATGTGGGAACATTCTACCAGACATAGTATAGGGAACATTTAATTCAATTTCATCTTTACCAATTACTAAGAAAGCTGATTGAACTATATGATCACGGTTATCCCCTGTAATTTGTAATTGAGGTGTTAATCGAGCATCAATTACTGTAAAAAACTTTTTCGCTATTATAGTAGAAGTCTTACATCCTGATGGAATTTGTAAACTACGTTTCAACGCATCTTCTTGCTGCGAAGCTGGCGAATTCACCATGTCTAAGATACCAGGATTTGTAGAATCAATTTTCATTCTTCTAAAATTAGTATCCTTATCTGGGTCAATCAATCTTACTGGGCAAAAGATACAATTTTCGCTTTTTCCACCATCCACAACACAATCTACATCTACCACCGATGAAATCAAATACGGAGTTGTATCCATAGCAGTAACAACAGTGTCACAACTAATACGCTTTCCCATATAACTTGCATTGATTGCATCAACTAATCTCACATAATGAACTTCTGTATCAGTGTACTTATTGCTGCCCTTATTACTGAACACAAACTTTTTTGCTTCTTTCATACATAGCAACAAATCATCAATCGTTGCCTTCTCTGTTCCCACAAAATCATTTACATCACCTTTAGGATATTTTTTAATATCAAGCGGCAAGGTTATAATGTACACTACCTCAGCACCTAAAGCCACCTGAGCAGCCACCCTCTTAGCTCCTGACACGCCTCCTACGTCAATATCAAAACAAACATATACAATTTTACCCTTTAGCTTTTGAGTGAAAGCAGGAGCCCATGCTCCTTCCCCTGCGGTCACTGAGACCGCACCTATCCCTTTAGTTTTTAATATGGCTCCAGCGACAAGAGCTTTTATTTCACCACCACAAATCCAAACAGTTTCAAATTTTACATGATTTGGTTGATACAAAGCCAGCGTAGTGTAGCCAGCTGTATTTTTCATCTTTTCATTGCCAGGAGCACCAGGAAGATATCTTCGGATATTGATTACTCTTCCAGACGCATCAAAGACTGGTATCATGATCCTGCCATTATGATATCCAAGCCTGGCATCTCTAATCATCTGATCAGTTACACCACGATCTCGTAACGCAGTCAACAACGGACCAGCATCCCAGATTTTAGAATGATGCCGTTCTATAGTGTCCATCTTTATAGTACGAACATCAGTAAGATCATATCTGGAATATAAATCTTCTATTACTACTTGTCTTGGAGTTTTTAGTATAAACGCAAGAAGGGATATAATATCCCCTCTTACTGAGCAAGAAGAAGCATGGCAAATCCATACATTCTTGGCCACGTTCAACGAAACACTGGGAGAATTATCCTCATGAACCGGGCATCTGAGTATAACCTCATTATCCCCACGTGGTTCAAATTTCCACCCAATTCGTTCCAACTCTGCAAGAGCATTTATTCTGGTTATATCTATGGTCTGAGTTGCTCGACCCATCAGCAATCCTCAAGAATAGCAAATAGCAGACCAGCAACAAGCTTCCGGCGAATCACTGGCCTGCCTGGAGCGGAGAAAACTTAGAAATCTTTGCTATCACTGGCACCTTCATCAGGATCAGATTCTTCACCGTCCACTCGCAACTTATTTGCAGCATGTGCTTCAGCCAACTCTTTGAATATAGCTGCATGATCAGCAAACTTTTCAGGAGGAATTACAGGCTCAATTCCTTCTGGAGGATTTGTTGGATCAAAGCCCCACCATTTATTACCATTACGATCTCTAAGAGAAATTTTCATATTCCAAATCTGGGCCCAAAGTGGAACTTGGGTTTTTGTTCCATCGATATCAACTTTCCGCATTTGTGCACCAGAAGCAAATGCTCTACCAACACGAAAATCTCCTTTTTGAAAAGAGATCAAACAACGAGTCCCTTCATAAGTTCCATCAAAGATAACCCCAACAAAACATAGATGCTCAACAAATCTATATTCTCTTGGTTTATCTTTATCCTTATCCTCTTCATATGCCTGCACACGCTTTTCAGGATCACGAGAATTTTTTGCAATCGTACTGTTTGGATCATACGTTGATTCTTTGATCATAATATCGTCGTTACGATCACACCATTGTCGAAACTGAGTGAAAAAGAATAGAGGGACAAACAAAAATCCTTTGCTTTTATCCCCAATCTTTACATCCATGGGCCGTACGATAGCAGCACCCTCTCCAAACGTATCTTTTAACCCTTGATCCGACATGCCTTGGATCACTTTGACAAAAGGCACTATCACATATTCTTGCAGACCCACCAAAGAAGTATCTTGTTCCTCATACTTCAAAAGATCTTGGACTCCCACTACTTTTGTACTTTGAATTTCTGTTCGATCTACCATTCTTCGATTCCTTAAATAAATGTTACATTGGTTTCCGACGATGTATAACAGTATACTCGTCGTGTATTTTTGGTAGAAAATCTGGCAATGGTTTCCCTAATTCTACTAACTCAGTGATGTGATCACAAACTTTTTTCCAACTAACTTTTGCAACACCCATCTCAGAACCAGCAAATGTTATTCCAAAATATCCCATCATCTTTTCAAATTCTGCAGTATCTTTTTTCGGTAGAGTTATGGCTTTCCTATAATGAGGCTTTCCTGAAGCCAATGTTCCTTGTACTAAATCTTCCCCCGACTGAGAAGTCAACATATCAGACATGGCTTTTATACACATTATCTTGTCAACTAATGCTTTTGTTGCCCCAACATCTTTTCGTATCTCTTCGCATTGAGTTACTATCTCTCTGCATAAAAACCCTGTATCACAAAGAACCTTTTTATCAAAGTCCCCAGCTTTTGTTTTAGCACTTACCCTTAAAATTAGTTCCCTAATCTTAGAATAAAATTGAAAAGCTTCCTGCAAAATAAATTCCAGTTCTTGGATTTCAGACATCAAGTATCTCCCCTTACAACAAAACAAAAATCTCAGTTTCCATCATCAATCTTAAGGCTTCAACAGTTATCCACATAGGGTCAAAAAATCCTTCTTCAAAATAATGGAGTTCTACTAAAGATTCTGGGCCTAATTCACATTGATATTGGATATGAACTTTCTTAACAATGTATATACGAAGAAGATCATGATGAACAACTAATCGAAACCTTTCGCCTTCTTCTGGGAAATGATCTTCATCCAGATTAGTATCATCAATAAACTTATTCTCCCCTCGATCATAATCAATTTGCTCATTATCAGACATGGCAGATCACTCTCTCCCTGTAATTACTATTTACAGCATCAAAGATCAAAACCTTAAATGAACCAAATTCATTATATGCCATCATCATCAACATAGAAACAAGTAACAAATTTCCAGTCATACAAATGAAATCTTCTGATTGATCAAAATCAGATGCAAGCCCATCTTTGAATACACGTAAACATCGTTCTGTATCAAATGGATTCAACGATTCAGCAAAATACTGGATTTCTCCATAAGGTTCCAACGCTGCTAAATCAAATCTTAGATTTCTCGCTGCTAAAAATACTTTCATGCCACTAATTTCCTATAAGTTACGGTTGCCAATTAGTTCAAGAGTACCCACAAACTCCCCAACCAAAACACAATCACTTTCTGAATCTACATAGTTTATAACATACCCACCTTTGCGATAATGAACTTGTAAGATTTGAGGCTCTTCATCACTGTAGATACTGGCTTTCACCCAATCTTTATCTTATTACAGTCTACTTCCCCTGTACTCTGTACGGCGGATTCGAAAATGACTTCGTAATCGGTATAATCGTTCTTAGCGGGCTGGAAATTGGTTTGGCGAATATAATGTTTGCTCGTTGCATCATTATATCAATACCACCCATCCACCCGTTTACCGTTATCAACTTGTTCAGCTTTATACTCTTTCATGCCACTAATTTCCTAAGAATTTGTCTTATATCTTGGATTTCCATAGCCATATCTTTTTTGTATCTTAATCGTTCTCGTATCTCTTCATCAATTGTATCGGGAACAACTAAATCAGTTATACGAACACTCGGAGATCTTGCGTCCCTTCTATGCCCCCTCTTTTCTCCTTGGCTTCTAATAATATAAGACCAATTGCAAGACACAAAAATTTCACGATCAACATACATTTTAGAATCTTCTGGATGATCTCTATCATATCCTATTAGATTCAAACCCTCTCCAGCACTGGCCGGATTTGCCAAGATGACTCTACAAGAATTATCAAAATTTATTGCATGTTCCGCAGCTTCTGCATCTCTAACACGATACTTATCTTGTATCATTCTATGATATCCGACATGATTTATCCCTGCTTCAGCTAATCTCTGAGAAAGGATTCGTAGGTCTTCAATGAAACAAGCCCATATAAGCATCTTCCCATTAGGATCTCTATCTGGATCCATAATTTCGTCTATGATATAATTAACTTTAGGATTCACTTTATCTATTTGCTCAGTATGACCACCAGTAATTTTCAGTGTATTCATATCTACTTGTTTATCCCAAGTCAAATGACCGGATGTTATCTGTGCTAATCTTAGCAGTTTAGTTAAAATATGATCTGTGGACATCCTCCTTGAACCAAGACTATCCTCAATTTCATGTACTAACTGCGTAACAATTCGTTTGTAAATTTTTGCTTGTTTGACAGTCATATCAACTTCCGCATAATCATAAACTTTATTTGGAAGTTGAATATTTGCTTCTTCACTTGTTAAAAGAAAAGATATCCGAGCCAACCTTTCTTGAACTAAAGGAACATTTTTTAATCCAATAAGTTTGTCTATAGAACCACCTTCTGCTAAATCTATTTCCTTATATTTACTATGATAACTTTTATAATTTTTGTAGCTCATGAACCCAGATAAACCTTCACCCAACATTTCCCATTGGGCCCATAGATCCATTATCGTATTAGCAATTGGTGTTCCTGTTAAATTTGTACGTTGTTTAATATGAGAAAACTGAGCATACTTTCTAAAATGCTTAAACCTTCGTGTATTGGGATTTTTAGATTTATGGCTTTCATCATAAACTATTAGATCCCAATTAACAATCTTTATTGGATCCCACATATGTGGAACGGAATCTATAGATACAATACACGCACCCCAATTACAAGTAGGATCCTCCATAATCCCATCATTCAAACACATCATCCTTTTAACCTGCCCACCTCTTAAAATTGAAACCTTTCCTGGGCGGACGGAGAATCTTTCAAACTCTTTAGACCAATTTGTCCTTACTTGTTTTGGGCAGATAACCAATGCTTTATACATCTGGTTTTCTTTTCTACGTTTCCTATATCCTTCTAAGTTGATACGAGCAACTACGATCGGTGTCTTCCCTGTTCCCTGCTCCATGAACAACGCATATCCAGGTTGATTCAATGAAGCTAACAAAGCAACTTTTTGATATGGGGAAAGTTTGCGATCTGGATCAGGGTGATCCATAAAATCCTCAGGCATGTCAGGAACATGTCCCTCCACTTTGAATCTGGCCACTAAGTTGCTGGAAACACTTTGTGCCATGAATTGCATAAGAATATAATTATACAAAACTTTTGCTTCTTCACCAAAGATAATTTTATCCTTTGGCCAAGCATGATGTATAACTAAGACTGTAAAATCAGTTGCTGCTAAAATCCACTTGTTTGTGCTACCATGAAGCTTGTGGATAATCTCCTTTTTTTCAGGAATACGGTTTATGAATTGGCGTCGAGCAGCGTAAGAAGGATTCCACTTATCAACAATTCTCATTTGCCCATCAGGGCAGAGTATTTGTCTATCTTCCCCATTACTTGATTTTTTCATTGCTGCTATCTTAACAACAAACCTCTTAGCTTCTTTATCTATTCCAACTAAGAGATAATCATTGGGCATTAGATCAAGTGGCTTTAACAAAGTCTCTGTTGCTTTACTCAGCGGTTCTAAGACTCTGTTGCTATATACCTCAAGTTCGTTCATGTTCTGTTTCTCTTACTTTTCCCAAACCCGTAGTATACCCTATACAGTGCTGAAAGTAAAGGTTAAACAAAAAGGGGATACTAAGCGATAAGTCGCTTATGAATACTACGTAACCACCCAGCTTGTTTTGGTGTGAAAACTTCCAAAGTGGTAGCTGATGTAACAAATTGACCCTCGATAAAGGTCATGGGTTTAGCCATAATCTCTGTAGCTTTCCTTCGTAGATCAGCGTGGATTCTGCCGAAGGTATGCTCGTCACAAGGATTGATGATCCCACGATAATAACACTTTTTGGTTACTTTACAATTTCCGCATGTCCGTTGCATCTCAGTCTCCTTACCATTATTGACATTTCTATTTCTTTGAAATCAGCTATAAATAATTCTTTATAATTTCTATAAATTGCTAAAGGCTCTGCGTCCATACGCCCTAAATTTTTTATGAATGTTTCTTTTGCGGCACCATAATTCCTGGCAAATTGCCACATCTTTGCAAGTTGACGTTTTTGTAAAAATTGAAATTCAGGTTGGCTTGCAACTCTACCAGTAACGGTTCCAACAATATTATACTTTTCTTTTGTTACTATTGGTATTGATGGAAATGCAAAAACAACTGCAATAGATCTAAGAAATTCTCTTCTATTCATCTTCTGTTCCTTTCGAAAATTCTATTTCTTTAATCAAACGCCGTATTATACTATATTACAACTAAGAAGTAAAGGAAAAAATAAAATTTATTTTCAAATGAGTCGTGCCCAGATTTACAACACTTCCTTT
>SDBU01000312.1_pt1 | contig 68732 bp, 69 predicted proteins | sample 2277071 | NCBI WGS metagenome assembly SDBU01 (sample SAMN10397929, study PRJNA504765) | marine sediment metagenome | isolation source: marine sediment core GS08_GC12, 126 cmbsf | place: Arctic Ocean: Gakkel Ridge, Loki's castle | collected 2008 | reverse complement strand
GATAAAGACGACCGATGACGGTCAGGAAGAGGTTGGGGGGATTGTTAAAAACATAAGTGGAGTTAAAACGGATGCCGCTCTCGTCGCCACTTTCTATGACTCTAAAAAGGAAAACATCGGCACCCGGGTTGTTATTTTAAGGGATATTGAGCCGGATAGTATCAAACAGTTCCATTTTCTATTTAAGCCGCAGGAAGGTGATATAGTAAGGACCTACACTCTTAATATTGGCGATATAGTGGAAAGCAGTAGATAGATGGTGACCATATGTTTAACAAAGGGTTGATTTTGTACCATCCATATTTATTATGAGAACTGTTTACGCTCATTTTCGCTCTTTCAGGTTACTTCGCCATTGGCCCTTCCCTTAATATATAGGCTTATTTTTTCTAACAGGCCTATAGCGTTGACTGTGCATGAGAGCATGCTGCAGTTCATAATACCAGCAGTTGGGATGCTTGGTAGAGCTGATTATCTTGATAGAAATGGATATAATGGATATAAGGTGATGGTATACTATCTCTTACCATTACCACAGGGAGAGAAGAGGAAGGTAGAAGCAGAAGTGCTGCCTATTGTAATCCCTGGTGGAGCTGAGGGGATTCGAACCCCTGACCTCCTCCGTGCAAAGGAGGCGCTCTCCCAGCTGAGCTACAGCCCCATACGGATTATTATAGCAATGTCGTTACCTGCTTAGCAATCAATTGGGCTAATGGCGGTATTGTTTATATGAAATCAGGCCGCCAGTCGTCTTTTTATCTCGAGGACGGCGTCGATTGCCGATAAGCCACCCTCTAAGATACACTCCTCAGTGCAGCCGAAGTCGGCAAGCCTGATACCTGCCATCCGGGGCTCGATGATTACATCAGCCCCGCCGAGGCTGGCTTCGACGACCTGAGAATTGGTGATGCTGAATATCTTCATAATAACGCTGAATATATTGGGCTCTTTCGTTGCCGACGCCCTCTCGGCGTTTGATTCTTTTAGATAGACTGTCCCCGGCATCTTATTCAGGCGTGGCGTTACATTGACGGCGATGATAAAATCGGCTCCCATATCTTTGAGCACGCTTACCGGCACCGGGTTCACCAGGCCGCCGTCAACCAGGTATCTGCCTCCGTATTTGACGACGGAAAATATTATGGGCACTGAAATACTGGCTCTGACCGCTTCCAGCACCGATCCCTGATTGATGACCACTTCTTCCCCGGTCATTACGTCGGTGGCTACGCAGGCAAAGGGTATCTTGAGTTCGTTGAACTTCACATCACCGATGATTGACTTGAGTAGCTTCTTAATCCTGTGGCCGGCGATGAAGCCGCTTCTGGGCAGAGCCAGGTCTATCGCCTGGGCCCGCTGTTTCCAGTCCCAGCTTCTGGCTAGCTTCTTCAGCTCCCCGATATTCTTCCCCTGGGCATATAAGGCTCCAATAGCGGCGCCGGCACTGGTGCCGGCAATCATATCGATGGTGATATTCCCCTTTTCCAGTATTTCCAGCACGCCGATGTGAGCCATCCCCCTGGCGGCACCGCCCCCCAGAGCCAGCCCTATCTTTCTTTTCTTCATATCTGACTTACCTCAACAGCCTAACCCCACAGCTCTTCGATGTCTTTTGCCGCCTGTTCCTGGCTACTATCGCCTCCACTGGCGGTAAAGCGTTTATAGGACTCGGCGGAGCCGTATTCACAGGGGCGAAAGGCTACCGGCATAGGCACGGCGTGACCGAAGATGAGAGCCTGCTGTTTGCTTGCCAGCTTGGCTAGCACCGATTTCAACTCGCTCTTGCCGGAGACACCGGACAGGACGCTGTCTATATCCCGCTCGTTGTCCAGAAGGCAGGTTATCTTGGTGCCGATCTGCGACATGACCTCGCTATCGATGCCGCTGGGGCGCTGGTCAATCACCAGCAGGGTGACGTTGTACTTGCGCATTTCACGGGCGATGGTGCCGAAGATGGTCTGCCCGGCTATCTCCGGGTTGAGGAACTTGTGGGCTTCCTCGATGGTGATTACCAGTGGAATCGGTGGCTTGGTATCTTCGGCCATGGCTCGTTCTGTGAGTTCCCGGTAGCGGTCGTAGATACGCCGGGTGAGCAGGTTGGCCACCAGAATATAGGCGGTGATATCCTTGTATCTACCGAACTCAAGGACTACGTTTATTCCCCGGCCAAGATAACTGATAATCTCATTAACGGCCGGCGTGTCAACGTGGGGCTCCATAAAGGGAAGCCGTTGGATAGTATTGAGACCCCGCTTTAAGCTCTGCAAGGAACTCGCATGGATATTTAGCCCTTCTAACTTATTTTCAATTTCCTCGTCGCTAAGCTCTAGGGTTTGCCGTAGCCAGCTTTTACCAAGTCTCCTTTGTAGCTGGTGGGCCGCTTCTACGGCAAGGTCGGTAAGGTTTAGGGTGGAACGAAGGATAGAAATATCGTCGGCGGTAATCTCGCCGTAACCTATTTTTACCACAAAGTCGGTGCTGACCTTGCGCCGCCTTGAGCTCTCCTCATCCAGGGTAAATACCACCACCCTTGACTGAAAGAGCTGTTTTAAGGCTTTGACCTTGCGCCCTCCCTCGCTGGTGCCCTCCCAGCCGTACTCGTTGTGCATATCGAAAACAAGATTTACGGCGGCGCTCTTCTGCAGTATGCCGATGAGCAGCATCCGGGTGAGGAAGGTCTTGCCGGTGCCGCTCTTGCCGAAGATGCCGTTACTGCGCTTGACCAGCTCGGGCAGGTTGAGACACAGCTTGGTCTCCATATCCAGAGGGTTGCCAATCCAGAACCTCTCCCTGTCCTCTTTGCCGAAGACCAGCTCTATGTCATGGTCTCCCGCCAGCTTGACCACTGAGAAGTGGCTGGGGACGGTCTTTACCGGCTGTGGTCCCTCGATGATGCTGGCGGCATCGCCACCGATGGTGAGATAGGGGGTGATGTGCAGTGTACCGTAGGTGCTGGTGCCGGACAGCACCTCGGTGATGAATGGGTCGGCGGTATCCGGTGGGGTAAGGGTGAGCTTGGGGTCGGTAACCCCCAGGCTGACATCGGTAAGCATACCCAGGAAGCGATGCTTCTTGCCCTCGATGGCGACATAGCGCCCCACAGCTATGTCCTCGACCGAAGCCGAGCTATCCAGCCTGACCTCAACCCCCTTGTTCAGCGAGCCGGCGACGACGATACCCAGCCTTGGCTCTTTGCTCTCCTGATTCATTGCCTGATTCTCTCCAGAATAGCTACCAGCTGGCTGAAGTCATCGCTGAGCATAGCGGCTAGATGCTTACCCGCCGAGACGAGAAAGGTAGCGCCATCTTCGTGAGCCTGGCCCATCTGGCGCAGGCAGGCGGCGATAAGCTCGTCCTGGGGGAGCGGCAGATGGGTGTTGATTATAATATTGAGGAAGCCGAGGGACTGGCTGAAGCCCTTCACCTCCTGCGGCGGGCACAGGTGGACGAAGCTGTGGATGCGTGCCGGCTTGGGCGGCAGGTAGTGGTGGACTTTATCGCCTGCCCTGTGTCCCACCACCAGAGCGCTGAACTCGCTTCTAAGCAGTTTTTCCAGCTGGGGGCTGGAGCGGTAGATTGCCTCCTCGCTGGTTTCGTCCCTGCCCCGGGCAATGGGACGCCTCCCCGGCTCGAGGCTGGTGGTGGTGGCATTATAGACTATGGCATACAGCTCAAGCTCGGCGTCTCCGGTCTTAACCAGACTGCCCAATGGCGGTAACTGGTAAAGCTGATAGCACTGGGCAACAAAATATGTGGTGCTGGTGGCGATGACCTCGCCCACTCTTTGAGGCTCTTCTGCGTTCAATTTGTTACCTTTTGTTTATGTATTGGCTGCCTTATATTCCTGGCAGTCGTATTGTCAGCCATTTGCTCTCTATTAAGAGCCATAGAAGCCCGAGTGCAACAACGATAGGAAACCATACAGGCATAAAAATTCTCCTTTTAAAGAGTTTATACTATTATACTAAAAAGGCGCTGCCCCTTCCTTTAGGGCGGTGGGTGGGAATAGATAATATAATGGTATTAGCATTTTACTATCTACCTCACCCCCTTTATCCCCCTCTCCTCGCAGGAGAGGGGGAAACTGATTATAAAAGAGGCAGAGCCTCTCTTCGGCTCTCCTTTATCTATTTATTCTTGTCCTTCGGTTTCTTGGGTTTCTTGACGTTCTTTCTGCCCTTAGTGCCCATTTTTTAGTCCTCCTATTAAAAACTATCCTATCATTTTATTTAGTTGTTATCCATTAATCTCCATCATTTTCATTGATGAACATATAAAGAATGTAGTCAATGAGGTCTTCGGTTGACATATTTTCTGAAAGTTCTTTGAAAATCGCTGCTTTTGCTGGGTCAGAGAAGATAAGAGCAATAGTATTTTTATCGCTTGGATAGGCAATCTTCCTACCATCTGAACCCGTGCTGGTAACCCATCCACCGAATGGATGGGCAATCTTTCTACCATCTGAACCCGTGCTGGTAACCCATCCACCGAATGGATGGGCAATCTTTCTCCCATCGCTGCCTGTGCTGGTAACCCATCCACCAAACGGGTAAGCTATTATCCTGCCATCGGTGCCCGTGCTGGTTACCCATCCACTAAATGGGCGAGCAATTATCCTGCCATCATTACCTGTGGCGGTTACCCATCCACCAAACGGGTAAGCTATTATCCTTCCATCGCTACCAGTAGCGGTAGTCCACCCTAACGGGTAAGCGATTATCCTGCCATCAGTGCCTGTGCTGGTAGTCCAATTTATGTCTATATTGGAGATATATACAATCCCTGGTTCATCGAGATTAAGCAAAGGCGGACCCTTAATAGGCGTCGTTGTTGATGGTAGTGTAACTGTTACCGTCTCTGCTGTTTGCGTCACAGTTATCGTTTTTTCTGGTAGTGTTACCGTTTCGGTAGAATGGACTGTTTTTGTTACAAGCCTTTCACTAACACAGGAAGATAATAGTAGAATAACCAATAACAAGGCTGATAAAAATATACTGGATTTCATTTCAACCTCTTTACACCCACCTTATCCCTTCTAACTATTTTGCCTTCCTTTCCAGCCAGAGAGAGGTAAGTATCAGCCCGCCGGCTACGAGGTAGGGGAAGCCGACCATCAGCCAGGCGAGGAAGTGGTTACTACCGGCGTAGACGCCTATGTGGATGCCCAGCGCAATGGAGACCAGCACCAGCAGTATGCCGGCAAGGCGCACCCGCCACCATGATATAATGCAGGCAACCAGTGCCACCGCCGACAGGGAGGCCAGCAGGACGCCTGCCGTCTCGATAATCTCCCCGCCCTCGGACAGGGATTCACCGATGGCTTCACCCACCATGATGACCAGGAAGAAACCGGCGGCAATTAACCCGATTATTCTTCCTGCCCGTCTCATTCGTCTGGCTAGAATATGGTGCTTATCGTCCAATTTAATTGTCTCCTTGTATTAGGTTAAAACCCTCTGTGTTAATTGCTCTGGCTATGCTAACCCCCTGCTCGCTGGCTGTCAAGGCTAGCTTAAAGGGGCAAAGCCCCTCTTTCTCTATATCTATTCCTGCCCACCGCCCTTAAGGAGGGGAGGCTGAGGGGGTGAGGTCAACCCATTAAACCCACCTTGTTCTCTTGCTCAGGCTCTTGGCTGATGAGGTGATTGGCAGGTGTTCTTCGGCGAGCGACAGCTCTACTAAATGCTGAAAGTTATCCCGGTCGGCGGCGGTCAGCACCGCCTGCTCGTGGGCTTCGCTCAGGGCTACCGGGTAGCCCTGCCCCCGATGGCACTGGTCTAAGACCAGTGAATGAACCAGCCCGAGACGGTTTTCATCCATCGCCACCCATCGGGGAATCTCGATTCTGGCTATTTCATCATCCACTCTGATGTAGAAAAAGTAGACCCGGTGGTCGCCGTAGTATTTCTCGACTATAGATGACTGGCTGATAAACAGCGACGACCTTTCGCCGTCGCTCAAGATATTAATAAACAGATCTCTGTCCCGGATGCCGGCTACGGCATCGCATTTACGTTCACCCGAAGGGATGTTATCGCAGTAGCGGTCGCAGTCAGGGTTATCGTAGGGGCAGATAGCTACCCGGAGCGTGTTGACGACATCGGTTGAACGGGGAAAGCTGATGTAGCTGGCAAAGGCAAGGGTCTTATCTTTGTTGAGGCTTCTCATATCCTCAAGGTGGCGGAGGAAGCCTTTGCCCAGCAGAGTCTCGACGACGAATTCCGGATAGTCCTTGCTTGCCAGCCCCCAGAGGATGAGCGAGCCGTCAAGAAGCGCCAGGGCTGAAACCCCAGCCGGTAACTCGCCAGCCATACTTGCCAGGTGGCGGCACTCCTCGACACCACGCTTGATACCCAGCAATACCCCTTCTACCGGTTGCTCACGTCCGCTACCCCCGGGGGGTGATATAATCAACTCTTCATCTTCGGAGTAGAGGCGGGGGTAGCTGTCGAGGACGGCGCCGGGACTGGTGCCATAGGAGAGCATTACACCGCCGATGTTTATCAGATAACACCGGGTCGAGCGGTGGCGGTCGATGTCGATATGCGAGCCGTCGGTGGCAAGAACGGTGAACTCTGCCGGGGCTGACGGTGGCTTGTAGTGCTGGTTAAGCCCTTCTACCAGGTCAGCCACCAGCCAGGTGGTCTTGCTCAGGGCAATCTTCTTTTTAAGTCCATCAAGGTCGATAGCTTTATCACTGATGATATCAAGCGCCTGCTGAAGGTGCTGCTGCCTCTGCTCAATACCAGCCTTGAGGTGGGCAGCCATACCCTCTACCTGTGCGGCAATCTTGGTCAAATCTAGAGACAATCCTCTATCTCCATCTTACGCGGTTTAGCTATATCAACTAGTATAGTTTATCAGGCGAGCCGACTCAAGCAGGTCACGGGAGAAAAAAGGGCGACAGGTGGTATAATGCTGGGAATTAATAACCTGCTCTGATAGAGATTTTCTTATGCTGCCGGTTTTATTAAGCGTGATAGCCATTTCCTTTTCCGGGGTGATGATGCCGGGGCCTATGTTTGCCGTGACGTTAGCCAAGAGCTACAAGTCTCCCTGGGCTGGCACCCATATTGCCCTGGGGCACGCCGTTATCGAGGTTCCCCTGATACTGCTGATATACTTCGGCTTTGCCCGGTTCTTTGAGAACAGCATCGTCCAGCTGGTGCTCAGTATTCTGGGTGGCGGCATGATAATCTGGCTTGGAGTCGGTATGTTTCGTGCCCGGAGCAAGGTGGTCAGGGAGGGCAAGGACCTGCCCTACAGCGCTTTTACCGCCGGCATACTTACCAGCGGCCTCAACCCCTTCTTCCTGCTGTGGTGGGCGACTATAGGCAGTATGCTGGTTATGAGGTTTACCGAGTTTGGCGTCGGTGGGCTGACAGTGTTTATTGTTGTCCACTGGCTATGCGACCTGGTCTGGCTTTCCTTCGTCTCGGTGCTGGTCTATAAGAGCCGCTCGCTGTGGGGGCAGAGGTTTCAGGAGTGGGTGTTTATCGCCAGCAGTCTGATACTGGCCGGGTTCGGCATCTGGTTTGTGGTATCGGGTATCCAGGGGGTGGTTTAGGCAGATACGGCTATAGTTGCCTCAGTCGCCCTCTTTACTTTCTGGCTCCACATGAATTGTTACCACTGAATGGGGCAGCTTAGCTTCTATATCCTGCTCTATCTGGTCACATATATTGTGGGCTTTTTCCAGGTTGGCATCACTAACCATCGTCAGGTCGAAGTTTATATAGCGCTGACTGCCTGACTTCCTGGTACACAGGTTCCTGAAGTCTGCTATCTGACTACTATAATTAATAATGATAGACTTGATGGTATTTTCCTCGGCTTCGGGCAATCTGACGTCCATCAGCCCGCCGAAGGACTCTCTCATTACCTTGTACGCTGACCATAGAATGATTAAAGAGACAGCCAGCGCTATGGCGGGGTCGAGGATATCCAGCCCGGTAAGGCGTATGGTCACCAATCCCACCAGCACCCCGGCGGCGGAGTAGACATCGGCGGCGATATTGTGGGCGATAGCCTCCAGCGCCAGTGAATCGGTCGTCCTGGCTACACGGAACAGGTGGCGTGAAAGCAGTATACTAACAACGATGGAGACCGCCATCACCCCTATCCCGGCCTCGGTCATTTCTATTGAAGCTCCGGATACTATACGGTTAATTGCCGAATAGATTACCAGACCAGCGGCGGTAAAAATCAGTACCGCCTGCACCACAGCCGAGATGTTCTCTACCTTGCCATGGCCAAAGGGGTGCTCTTTATCCGCCGGCTTGGTGGCTATGTTGATGGCAAAGAAGGTGATAGTTACGGCAATCAGGTCGAGCAGGCTGTCCATCGTCTGGGCCAGGATACTGATGCTACCGGTTATAACGGTTACTGCAATCTTGAGGGTTACCAGTCCCAGTATAACGAATAGTGCCAGCCTGGAGGCGCCGCTTTTACCGGAAAACATCGCCCATTACCTATCCCTGGGTCTTGCCATCGGCAACCACCGGATAAACCGTCTCCATTCACCCCTCTCCCAGACCACCAGCAGCGAAGGAGCGATGAAGAGGGAGCTGAAGGTACCGGAGATGATGCCTATCAGCAGCACCGCCGAGAAGTTCTGAATCGTTGAGCCGACGAAGAGCAGCAGAGCCAGCACCACGATTATAGTCGTCAGGCTGGTATTGAGTGAACGGGTAAGGGTCTCCGCCAGGCTGTTGTTGACGATAATTTCGAAGCTGGTTCTGGGACTGCGGAGCAGGTTTTCGCGTATCCGGTCGAAAACGACGACGGTATTATTAACGCTGTAGCCGATGACCGCCAGGATGCCGGTAATAAAAATCAGGTTGACCTCCCAGCCCAGGATACCGCCGAGGATGGAGAATACCCCCAGCGCCACCAGTGCGTCATGTATCAGGGCAACTATAGCACAGGCGCCATAGCGGAAGGGCTTGGGCATACGACGGAAAGCCCAGGTGATATATAGCAGTATGCCGATGGTGGCGATGGCTACGGCAATGGCGGCTGTCTGGGCTGTCTGTCTGGCTATAATTGGGTTCACGTTCTCAAAGACGAGCTCTTCGGCCGGGCCGAGGCTTGCCTCCAGGCCTTCTTCGAGCTGTCCCTTCTCGGCGGCGGTCAGTTCCGAGGTACGGATGATGATGTCGCCCTCTCCCGTAATCTGGACAATGGCGTTGTCGTGGCCCAGATTGTCCAGCTCCAGCTTTACCTCGGCAACCGTTACTTCCTGCTCGAAGTTCAGTGTCAGTAGCGAGCCGGAGCTGAACTCAATACCGGCTTTAAGGCCGAAGCTGGCCAGGGAAATAATGCCGATGAGTAGCACTATCCCTGAGATGAGGAAGAAACGGAACCGTTTACCTATGATATCAAACATCTTTTCTCCTCAGGTAAGGGCTGAATAGCTTGCTTCGCTGAGCCAGGCGGGTGCCGACGAAGAGGCGGAGAAAGGTCCTGGTGACCACGATGGCGGTGAACATGCTCACGGCGACGCCGATAAACAGGGTCAGGGCAAAGCCCTTTACCGATGCCCCGGCGACGACGCTGGTGCCTACCCAGTAGAGGATGATACAGACGATAAATGTAGTTACGTTCGAGTCCCTGATGGCGGTCCAGGCTCGGTTGAAGCCGGCCTCGGTGGCAGCACCGAGCGTCCGTCCTTTCTGTAGCTCTTCCTTCATCCGCTCGAAGATGAGCACATTGGCATCTACCGCCATACCTATGGACAGGACAAAACCGCCGATACCGGCCAGGGTGAGGGTAACCGGTATCAGCTTGAACAGGGCTAATATCAGTGCGCCGTAGAAGATTAAAGCCAGGGAGGCGACGAGCCCGGGCAGGCGGTAGTAGAGGACTATAAACAGCATAACCAGCAATATGCCGATCAGCCCCGCCTTGACGCTCAGGTTGACGAAGTCGGCGCCCAGTATCGGCGATATGTTCTGTTCGTAGATGATTTCCAGCGGCACTGGCAGGCGTCCGGCATTAAGCTGGCTGGATAGCTCGGTAGCCTCGTTCATGCTCAAACCCTCTATCTGCCCCCGGTCGGTAATCACCGCCTGAATAATAGGGGTAATGGGGTATCCGTCATCTCCTATCAGGGGCTCATCGCCCTCGAATATGCCCAGCGGCTCGCCGATAAGACGGCTGGTAATCTGCTCCGAAAGCTGGCTGCCCTCCTCGTCCCATTCAAAAATAAGGTATATGTTGCCGAAGTCATCTCTGGTAACAGAGGTGTTTTCCTTGAAGTAGCTCGAGGTCAGTACCTTTTCCTCTCCGTCTATGGTGCCGGTAGCCGGTATCCATTCCCCCGTGCCGTCTCCGTATTCCACATATTCGCGGAACTCAAGCAAAACGGTGCGCCCGAGACGCTCCTTCTGGGTATCGGTGATGCTTTCGCCGGGCAGTTCCACCACTATACGGTCTTCACCCAGCGGATTGACCACCGGCTCGGTTACTCCCAGAGGGTTGATGCGGTTCATAATAACCGCTATCAACCCTTCGATGATTTCCTTCTCCTTGCCCGCCTCCACTGACGACAGGTCAGCCTTATAGACCAAATGGAGCCCGCCCTGGAGGTCCAGCCCCAGCAGGATACCCCTGCCGCCCAGCAGCCCTTTATCAACGGGGAGTACCACCAGCATAGCCGGAATGAAGATTACCAGTATCAGGGCAACGACCAGCAGGTTCTTTCTATTCATATCTAAAGCCTATTTTCTATCGCGGGAGCCGGATTTTCCCCCGGCGAGCAAGCAGTTTACATAAGATAGGGCTTCCTCTCTGGTGGCGATGTCCGCTGACGCCTGCGCTTCGCGCACCGCCTCCAGCAGTTCCCCGATTTTATGCCCCGGGGCAAGGTTAAAGGTATTCATTATATCATAACCGCTAATAAGTTTGGGTGGTGCCGTTACGCTCTCCTGCTTGTCGTGCTGGGTGAGAATATGCTCTATCAGGGCAGCATGCTGGCGCCAGTTGGTCATATCCAGATTGGAGCCCCTGGTAGCCAGATGGTCGGCAAGGCTGAAGAATAGGGCATCGATAGCCGCCTCTCCGGTGTCGCGGAAGTAGCGGTAGACAGCCCTCCGTGAAGGGAGCTCATCCTGGCAAGTCTGTACCGGGCGGAGGTGATGGCGCACGACGCCTGCCACCAGCTTTGTCTCCCTGGTGCTGAAGCGCAGCCTTGTCAGGATGTCGGTGGCTATTTCGGCTCCTTCTCTGGCGTGACCGAAAAAGCGTGTCCTGCCCTGGTCATCAATGGTCTTTGTTTGCGGCTTGGCGATATCGTGTAGCAGTGCCGCCAGCTTGAGCAGCAATCGGCGGGTACTGCCGCTACTGACCTTGCTGTTGAAGTGCCGCTCGAGCTCTGCCGACCAGGGGACGCAATCCAGAATACCCTTGTCGGCATACTCCCAGTTTCCATGCCTCAACACGAAGTCGACGGCAGCCACTGTCTTAACAGAGTGGTTGAAGACATCCCACTGGTGCTCTTTGGGCTGATCGATGCCCTTGGTTTGAGCCAGCTCCGGGATGAGCGTTGCCATCAACCCCAGGTCGTCGAGGTAGAGAAGAAGATGCCCGGTTCCAGGGGGTGTCAGCAATTTGAGCATTTCCTCCCTTACTCGCTCACCGGCGACGTCGGTAATCAGATGGCTGTATTGCCGCATCAGGGCTTCGGTCTGCTGGCTGATGGTAAAGCCGAGCTCGGCGGCCAAACGCACCCCCCTCAGCAGACGCAGTGCGTCCGATTCGAAGATATTGTTATTGGCAGCCTTTATAACCTTGTGGCGGATGTCCGCCAAACCGTTAAACGGGTCTATAAGCTCGGCATCTGTCATGCCCTCGGGAATCCTGTCGAGCCGCATAGCCATGGCGTCTATGGTGAAATCACGCCGCTTGAGGTCGTGCTCAATTCCATCTGTAATGGTTGAGAGGTCTATCTGCCATTGAGTAGTGTCCCGGGCTGCATCCTTCACTATTACCCGGCTTACCCGGTTTGCCTCGTCCAGAGGGACGTGCTTACCGCCGAGAGCAGTTGCTAGCTCGGGGGCGACTTTCAGTGCATCGGCGGAGAGGGCGATATCAATATCAGCTGTATCCCTATCCAGTATGGTGTCGCGGATAAAACCACCGACAATATAGCCTTGGATGCCGTGCTTGGTGAGGAAATCGTTTATTCCGGTTAATAGTTTCAGTACTCCAGGCTTAAGCAGGAGTGCCAAACCCTTCTTACTCTCGGCTATCATCTGGGAATAAACTATACTCCAAAGGCATATATTTATCAAGGAAGGTATTGAAGGATAAAGTGTCCTCTGGCGGGTAAAGCGATAAGACCACCCGGAAATCTTAAACAGGGCATTTCATTACAGACAATGAAGCATCAGCCAGATCAGAGTTTTAAATTGCTTAGCTGGAGTTTTTTAGCCGTATCGGGCTAGCTTTCAGGAACCCTCTTTTGCCATACCCTTGGCAATGCTCTTCAGCATGGAGAGGATGCCAATAACGGCGTGCTGTATCTCGATTGGCTCCTGGGCTAATACCTTAGAAACGTAAGGGTCCAACCGGCCACCGCTATAGCTTGGCCTTGCCTCGGCTATATTGTCGCTGTGGGGTGATAGGTAGCCAGCCAGGGTGAACAGCTCGTCCTCTTCGAAGCCCATTGGTTTGGCGATTTTACGCAGGATACGGGCTGAGGGAAAGCGCTCGCCTCTCTCTATGCGACCCAGATGGGAAGGGGAGACATCTGCCAGGTTAGCTAGCTCCTGCAGCGTTAGTGGTATGGTGACCCTTTGTTGCCTGATTACTTCGCCTAGACCAGTCCTTGTATTGCTCATAAGATAATTATAATTAGCCAAATGGCAAAAGTCAATAGGGTATGGACGGAATATTTTTATTGCCTGAAGTCTTATTTTATATCAGGTGTTCTGAAATATAACACTCTATTTGTTATTGTATTATCTAGTAGGGGATAGCGAAAACTGGGGAGAGTCTCTATATTTGCCAGTTGGCATATATAGAGACAATAGAAGAGATTATTTATATAAAGACTTGACAAATGACAAAATATAGGCTATATTAAAGCCGATTGTCATAACGAGGGGGTATGATTATGGCAGAGAATCTAATGGTAAGGACGAAGGTTTTTGACCTCAGTTATCGGGGTTACAGGAACCTGTCCGAGCTGGCTAAAGCGATGGGCATATCGGTAAGCCAGATTTACCGGGTAAAAGAGGGCAAGCGACATATCAATCAGAAGTTTATTATCGGTGCGGTGAGGGCTTTTCCGGGCTATAGACTGGATGACCTCTTCTATCTTACCCCTGACGAACCGGGTGGCGGCGTTTCCGGCAAGAAGCAGCCGTTACCTGGCAATGTAACCTGTTCGGTTTATAAATAACTATATTGGTAATATATCAATGGGGTAGGTGGGTGAAAAAGACGACTATTCGTAAGGATAAAGGTCGAGGGCAGGTCAAGGCAGTCCCCAATTATGGATTAATCTACCCGATCGACAGAGCCTTAAAGAGATAGCTACTGCCAGTGCTCAGACAAGTCCCACCGGGTCAACATCTATCGTCCAGCCCTGGGGGATGGATATCGGGGATAAAAAGCGGGCAGGCTCTGTGCCGCGGAGTATAATCTGCCAGCGGAACCTGCCTCTGAGACGGTGAATAAATGCCGGTGATGGACCAATCAGGCTGATATCGGCGATTCCCTGCGAATCTAATTCGGCGGTCAGCATCTGCTTCATTCTTGCCGCCTCTTGCTGGCAGGCTGTGTTGTTGGTATGACTGAAAACGAGGCGGACGAGTCGAGAGAAAGGAGGGTTGTGAAGCTGGCGGCGGTAGGCGATTTCTTGCTGGTAAAAAGAGGCATAATCGTGCTCAACAGCTGCCTGGATAGCATAGTGCTCCGGGCAGTAGCTCTGGATGATGACCCTACCGCCTAAGGCACCCCTCCCAGCCCGGCCAGCCACCTGGCAGAGCAACTGAAATGTCCTTTCCCCGGCTCGGAAGTCGGGGAGATTGAGGCTGGTATCGGCGCTGACTACCCCGACCAGGGTGACCATCGGCATGTCTAATCCTTTGGCTATCATTTGAGTCCCTATCAGGATGTCGGCATCGTGGGCGCGGAACTTGTCCATAATCTCCTGGTGGGAGTGCTTCCCCCGGGTGGCATCGCTATCCCAGCGCAATAGCCTGGCTTCGGGGAAGGCGATAGCGGCTTCCTGCTCCAGCTTCTGGGTGCCGATACCCAGAAACTTCATCCGTTTGCTGGAGCACCTGGGGCAAATCTTGGGCACCCCTGTCCGGTAGTTGCACTGGTGACAGGTCACTATGTTTTCGGCCGGGTGGTAGCTCAGGGAGACCTGGCAGCGCCGGCAGTTCAGGGCAAGACCGCAGTGGCGACACTGGATGAAGGAAGCCGCCCCCCGCCGGTTTAAAAACAGAATCACCTGCTCCCCGTTGGTAACCGCCTGGTTTATCGCCTGTTTGAGGCAACGGCTGAAGACACCGCTGTTCCCGGCTTTAAGCTCTTCCCTTAAATCAACCATTGTAACCTCCGGCAGAGCCGATCCCCTGTGCGGGGTAAGCCGTTCGGGGAGCCGGAGGAGGCGATAATCTTCTCTCTGGGCGTGATAGAGGGTCTCGACATCGGGGGTGGCACTGCCCAGGATAGCCACGGCTCCGGTCAGCTCGGCTAGCTTTATGGCGGCACTGCGGGCGTGGTAGCGGGGCGATGTATCCTGCTTGTAAGCCCACTCGTGCTCCTCGTCGATGACTATCAAGCCTAGCTTGGGTTGCGGGGCGAAGATAGCGCTCCGGGCGCCGATGACGACATCTAGTTGTCCGTCTCTTATCTGCCGCCACTGGTCGAACTGCTCCCCCAGGGAGAGTCTGCTGTGAAATACCGCCACCTTTTTAGGGAAGCGGGCGGCGAAGCGCTCTATGGTCTGGGGGGCGAGGGCAATCTCCGGCACCAGCACGATACCTCTTTTGCCCAGCCTTACCGCCTCGGCTAGAGCCTGCAGGTAGACCTCTGTCTTGCCACTGCCGGTAACCCCGTGGAGCAGGAATACGGACGATTTATTCTGTGCCAGGCTTTCCTTGATGGATTTAAGGGCTGATTTCTGGGCGGCGCTCAGGCTGGGTGGTGGTGATGGGGGGATGTCCCGGGAAATGAATGGCTGACGCTTTACTTCAATAAACTGAACCTGGATTAACCCCTTCTTTACCAGAGACCTGATGGTATCTGATTGGCAGCCGGTCTTGCTTCTGGCTTCGGCTACTGGCACCGGCTGAGACTGGTGCGCTAGAAAGTCGATGAGAGCCGCCTGTTTGAGCGCCCTTTTCTTGAGCAGTCCGGCTATTTCCTGCCGCGCCTCGCCGGCATCGATTGCCAGAACTAGGCAGGGCTCTTCTTTGGGCTTTACCCTGACCGGCTCCAGCTCGTAGCTTCTGACCGCCAGACCCGACGCCACCAGTTGTGAGACGGCGGTCTGGGCTTTCTTTTTCCCCAGTATCTTTTCCAGTTGCCTGAGAGCCACCCTGCCCTGTCTCTGCGCCAGTTCAATAACCTGTCTTTGGGCCGGGGAGAGAGAAGACAGCTCACATTTGTCGGCGGCGGCTGAAGCCGAGACGAAGGTTAGCGTTTTACGCTCGAAGCCCGGCGGTAGCATCAGGGCTACGGCATCGAACAGCGGGCAGAGGTAGTAGTCGCTGAGCCAGCGTGCCAGCTTGACATAGGCTGGAGAGAGCAGTGGCCGGGACTCGATGACGCCGGCTATGTCCTTGGTTTCCTCGACCGAGGGGTAGCGGCTTATCTGCAGGACTATGCCCTGAAGGACCTTATCGCCGAAGGGGACCCATACCGCCTGCCCGATGTCGATATTCAGGTTATCGGGGATAGCGTAGCTGAACATCCGGCGCCGGGCTGCCGGCGAATTGACACTGACCTCAGCATAGAGCAACGGCTCGCTCCCGATAGACGGCTCTAGGGCTCTTGTGGCTGGCTATCTTCTTCTGGCTCGGTGGGTGCAGGTTCTGCTTTGCTCTTTTTAACCACTCGCTTCTCCTTGATACGAGCCGCCTTGCCGCTCAAGCCGCGCAGGTAGTAGAGCCTGGCGCGGCGGACCTTGCCGTGACGTATTACTTCCACCTTAGCCACCAGAGGCGACAGCAGGGGGAAGGTGCGTTCGACGCCAATGCCGTGGGCAATCCGCCTGACGGTGAAACTGCCGCCGTCGCCGCCGCGGCGGAGCTTGATTACTATCCCCTGGAATAACTGGATGCGTTCCTTTTCCCCCTCAACGATCTTGGTACTGACTTTCACCGTGTCACCGGGGGATATGGTGGGGATATCGGGGTTGGCTTTTGTTTCAATGAGTGACGCTACATCCATCGATAAAACTCCTAGTATAAGTAAAGCATTTTCCGGATTATTTATCAAGTTTTACGATAAAGTTCTAATCTGGTTGTAAACAACCTATCCTAAAACCTTCTCCCTCTCCTAGTATATGTATGCAGGGGGAGTTTAAGAGGAGCGAAACCTTTATAAATACAGGCGGGAGGTTTGGAGGGACGCAGTCCCTCCATTATAATCTTCCCCCTCTCCTTGTAAGGAGAGGGGGATTCAGGGGGTGAGGTTGTTCTGCCAAAAAGATACGTTGGTAATCTTAACCACCACTCTTCCCCACTTATTATTTAACTCTTAACATCCCACCCTGCCCGCCCTCGGCAGGTCTTTATCCAGCATCGGAGGGATTATCTATCTCTTTTATCTATTCCCGCTCGCCGCCCTTTAAGGAAGAGATAAAGGGGGTGAGGTAGTCCTCAACTAAAAGAGAACGAAACCGGTTTTACGGATATGGACGGTCATTAACGGGTGGTATCTAATCTGCCATCGTGTCCTTACTTGGCGGAGCATCTTTCAACTGGTCTATTAGCCTGATTTCTTCCGGGCTCAGGCTGGATTTATCGAGCAGTTCCGGGCGGCGCTCGAAGGTTCTGATGATAGCTTGCTGACGGCGCCACCGGGCAATCTGGGCGTGGTTGCCGGAGAGCAGGACTTCGGGTACCGACCACCCCCGGTATACCGCCGGGCGGGTGTATTGAGGATACTCCAGAAGCCCGTTGCTGTGGGAATCGTCCTCGGGCGAGTCCTGTGAGCCGAGGACCCCGGGTATTAGTCTAGTTATGGTGTCTATGACCACCATAGCCGCCAGCTCGCCGCCGGTGAGGACGTAATCACCGATGCTGATTTCGTCGGTGACCAGGTGCTGGCGTACCCGTTCGTCAACCCCCTCGTAGTGGCCGCAGATAAGAATCAGGTGGCCGTGCCGTGATAGCCTCCGGGCGGCAGCCTGGGAGAAGAGACTGCCCTGCGGGGTGAGCAGGATAACAGGCACCCTCTCCTGGGGATTCGCCTCCTCCTTTATGGCTTCAACCGCCTCGAAGATGGGCTCCGGCTTTAACAACATACCGGCGCCGCCACCATAGGGGTAGTCATCGACGATATGGTGTTTGTCATGGGTGTAGTCGCGGATATTATAGATATTGACGCTGAACAAGCCCTGGCTGGTAGCCCGTTGAAAGATACCGGTGCTGTTCAGCATGTCAAACATCTGGGGGAATAGGGTTAAAACGTCGATACGCATTTGTTCTCGCCTGCTACCCTGGGCTTGCCGACTCGACTACACTGGCTATGCGGCTGGCAGAAACAGGTACTATTTTACCATAACCGGGGCGTATAGAAAAACGGCACCGGGTAAAAAAATACTTGCAAAAGTATTGACAAATGGAGGGGGAAGTGTAGTAGAATGGTAGATGTTGGGAGAAAGTGGGAGATAAGGGAAGCCATGTATTTCGGTGAATTTGAATATAAAGTTGATGAGAAGGGCAGGATTCCATTACCACCCCGGTTCCGGACTCACCTGAGAGACGGGGTGGTATTGACCCCAGGAGTGGAGAAGTGCATCACCGCCTATCCTATATCGGAATGGAAAAAGCTAGCGGACAACCTTACCGGCGGCCCACTGGCAAGAAGCAAGTTAAGGCAGTTGAACCGGGCCCTTTTTGCCACCGCTTTCTACCTCAGTATTGACGGGCAGGGAAGGATTAACCTCCCGCCGCCACTGCGAGAACACGCCGAGATTGTGGATGAAGTGGTTGTCGCCGGGGCTAATAACTATCTTGAAATATGGAACAAGGTGCACTGGGAAGATGAGAAGGCTGTCAGCCAGGAGCAAGCCTGGCAAATAATTGAGAGCCTGGAGAACCGTTAATGGGTCAAGAGGTGTCATCCCTGGTTCATACCCCAGTTTTATTAAATGAGACTATCGAAGCCCTGGATGTCCAGGCAGGTGGTCGGTATATCGACTGTACTGTGGGCGGTGGTGGCCATGCCGCCGCTATCCTGGAGAGTAGCTCTCCCGGCGGCCAGCTTCTGGGCATAGATGCCGACCCGGAGGCGGTAAAGACCGCCCAAGCGAGGCTGGAAGCCTTCGGTAAATCGGTCCTTATAGTAAACAACAACTTCGTTAATCTGGAGGCTATCTGCATCAAGCATGATTTTATGCCGGTGCACGGCATTCTGTTTGACCTGGGCCTCTCCTCTCAACAGCTAAATGGCAGTGGTCGTGGTTTCAGTTTTCAGCACGATGCCCCTCTGGATATGCGTTTCAATCCTGAGCAGAGGGTTTCCGCTGCCGATATCGTTAATGCGTCTTCCGAGTCTGAACTGGCTTACATCATAAGGACATATGGCGAGGAGAGCTGCGGCTATAGAATAGCGCGCCGTATCGTCCGTGAGCGCCCGTTAAAGACCACTGCCGAGCTGGCCAGGGTAATAGAGCAGACTGTCCCGAGAAAAGGAAGAATCCACCCGGCCACCAAGACATTCCAGGCGTTGAGGATAGCTGTAAACCATGAGCTGGAAAACCTGGAAGCGGCGCTAAAACAGGCGGTCAGGCTGCTCGGCTTCGAGGGGAGGCTGGTGGTTATCAGCTATCACTCTCTTGAAGACCGTATAGTAAAGCGGTTTATGCAGCAGGAATCGAAGGGTTGTATCTGCCCTCCGGGCACTCCGAGCTGTATCTGCAAGCATACCCCCTGTCTCAAGCTGATTAGCCGGAAGGTTATTACCCCCTCCCTAGAGGAGGTTAGCCGTAATCCGCGCAGCCGCAGCGCCAGGTTGAGGGTTGCCGAGAGTATTATAACTCAGGATGAGTGGTGTGAAACCGCTGACAGGTTGTGTTTTCTGGGAGCGACTGGTGCTAGAGGATGGAAGAAACCGCCTATGCTGAAAGAAAGGCTAAAAATTACATCTGCAAATTAGATAACAGGGTCTACTGTTGGGGGGATAAGGAGGTTATCAAGATGTGAAGATAGAAATAAATAAAATAATAATAAAAGTAATGGAGAGGAGGAAATAGATGAAAAAGCGATCTAATCTAACTTCGATTGATGTCGGTACCACCAAGATATGCACCACCATAGCCGAGATAAACGATAACGGCGATGTCTGGGTTGTCGGCGTCGGTGTTGCTCCGTCAAACGGCCTGCATAAAGGGCTAGTGGTCAACATCAGTGAAGCCAGGGAGGCGATTCGTGTGTCGGTGAGGAAGGCGGAGCAAACCTGTAACTACAAGGTGGAATCGGCCTATCTTGGCGTCACTGGCAGGCATGTCAGCTCGATAAACAATCGGGGGGTGGTGGCTATTACCCGTAGCGACCGCCTGGTACGCCCCGATGACCTGAAGCGAGTACTCAGCAGTGCCCAGAGTGTTAAGGTGCCCAATGATAGAAAACTGCTGCATGTCATTCCTCGCGGCTATTCCGTTGATGGCCAGGTGGGGGTTAAGAACCCGGTTGGGATGTATGGCTTCAGGCTGGATGTGGAAACGCACATCGTTACCGCCGCCGCTACCTCGATTCAGAACCTGGTAAAGTGTGTTCGTGGTATCGGCATAGACATCGAAGACCTGGTACTGGAGCCCCTGGCTTCGAGCGAGGCGGTGCTCACCGAAGATGAGAAACAGGTGGGCGTCGTCATAGCCGATATTGGTGGCGGTACTACCGATATCTGTGTCTTCAAGGATGGCAGCATCTGGCACAGCGCTATCCTGCCCGTCGCCGGGTATCAGCTTACCCGGGATATCGCCATTGGTCTCGGGCTGCCGTTTGATGTCGCTGAGGAGATGAAGAAGAGATACGGCAGTGTCATGCCGGTCTATGAAAGCAAGATGGAGACTGCCAATCCGATATCCGAGGATGGCCACGGTGTATCATATCAGGACCTGTGCGATATTATCCGGGCTCGGGTTGAGGAGATACTGAGGCTTATCCTGCTCGAACTGCCCAGCTCTGATTATGAATCACTGGTACCGGCCGGGCTGGTACTTGCCGGCGGTACCGCTAACCTTTCCGGCATTGAGACGCTGGGACGAGAGATACTGCGACTGCCGGTGAGGGTGGGCGTTCCCACCCATATCTCCGGTATCACCGACTCCCTGCGCGACCCTGCCTACGCCACCAGCGTTGGCCTGCTTCTCTGGGGGGCTAAAAACGAGGGCAAGCGCAAGTGGCGGGGTAACTGGTTCAGCTCCCGGTTCAGACAGCTGGCTGCCAGAATTAAGAAAATGTTTCTTCTATAGCCAGAAAGAAAAATAATAAATAGGTAGAAGGAAAGGAGGAGGAAATGGCAAAGACAAGCTTTGTACCAAACCCGGCCAAGATAAAGGTTATCGGTATGGGCGGCGGTGGTTGTAACGCCATAACCCGTATGGTCAGGGAAGAAATCCAGGGTGTTGAATTTATCGCCATGAATACCGATGCCCAGGCTCTGGCAATCACCGAAGCACCGACCCGTATTCAGCTTGGAGAAAAAGTCACCAAGGGGTTGGGTGTCGGTGGCGACTGTAGCATGGGGCAGAAGGCGGCTGAGGAAAGCCGTGATGAGATAAGGGAACTGGTCACCGGCGCTGATATGGTGTTTATCACCGGCGGTATGGGTGGCGGCACCGGCACCGGGGCGGCACCCATTGTTGCCGAGATAGCCAGGGAGAGTGGTGCTCTGACCATCGCTGTGGTCACCAAACCCTTTGCCTTTGAGGGTGTCCACCGCGGCGAGGTCGCCAAGGATGGCATCTGCAAACTGCTGGGCAAGGTAGATACCCTTATCATCATCCCCAATGACCGTTTGCTTGACCTATGCGACCAGAAGGTGGGTGTGGACAACGCCTTCAAGATGGCTGATGATGTACTGCGTCAAGGTGTGCAGGCTATCTCTGAGGTAATCACTACCCCCGGTATGATTAACCTCGATTTTGCCGATGTCAAGGCAGTGATGAAGGATGCCGGTCCCGCCTGGATGTCAATCGGACGGGGCACGGGTAAGAACCGGGCGGTGGATGCCGCCAAGGAAGCCCTGGCCAGCCCGCTACTGGATGTAACCATCGAGGGCTCGAAGGGGGTGTTGTTCAACATCGTCGGCAGCAGCGACCTCACCCTGTATGAGGTTAACGAGGCGGCTGAGGTGATAAAGCAGGCGGTTGACCCGGATGCCAACATCATCTTCGGCGTGGCTCACGACCCCAATATGAGCGGTGATATAAGGATTACCCTGATTACCACCGGCTTTATCTCCAAGAATGAATACAGCGAGACTGAAGAGGAAGACGAGTTGACCAAACAGCTCAAGAACATAAAGACCGAGGATGAGCTCGATGTTCCCTCGTTCCTGCGACGCCCGCTATTCAGCCGACAGCGCCAGGCGTTTACGGCGACGGACAAGGTTACCAAGCCGCAATCAAAAAGCTGGTTTCGTTAGGTTTTCTGGTTTCTGCCCGCTAACCGGAAAAGAATAGGAGTATAGCAATAAGGCTGCGGGACGAATAGTCCCGCAGCCTTATTTTTAACTGGAATAGGCAATAGTAGGGCTTGACAAATACAATATATAGTAGTAGTATAGCCGAGTAATACTATATATTGTAGGCTATTGCTATGAAATGCCCCTATTGTGAATGCGACGATTCCCGGGTTATAGACTCCCGTGATGTCAATGAAGGTGTGCGCCGACGGCGTCAGTGCCTGGATTGTGGCGCCCGTTTTACTACCTACGAGAGGATAATGTCGGCAAGTCTTTTTGTGGTCAAGAAAGACCGCAGGCGTGAGGGGTTTAACCGGGACAAACTGCTGGCCGGTATTCTAAAGGCGTGCGAGAAACGGCCGCTACCGGTCGGAGCCGTTGAGAGGCTGGCTGACGATGTCGAGACCGAGCTCTACAAGGTGGGGCGGGCGGAGATAGCCAGCTCTATCATCGGTGATATGGTGATAGAAAGGCTGCGCAAGCTGGACAATATCGCCTATATCCGCTTTGCCAGCGTCTACCGCGATTTTACCGATATCGATGACCTCAAGCAGGAGATAGATACCCTGGTTGGTAACAGTGCCAAGGCAGGCAAGACGGCGGGGCAGCTGTCCCTCCTGCCGGATGAGCGGCCGGGGGCGTTGGCCGGCGGGCATCGCAGGAGGCGAAAATGAGCAAGGCTAAAGAAGCAGATAAAGGAATGACGACGCCGATTAACCGTACCCAGATTGCCCGGGTTATTTTTACCGCCGCCGAGTCTATGGGCATATCCGATAGAAAACGGATTGAGTGGCTTACCAGCCAGGTGATTGAGCGTCTGGAGCGTCCGCAGACATTGCCTGGGATGGAAGACCTGGTGTCCAGGGCTCACAATCAGAAGCAAATTACTAGCGAGTCTGAAATCCTGACCATGGTAAAGGAGTTTCTAACCAGCGAGGAGCAAGCACAGGAAGGAGAGATTCAACCGCGAAAGGAGGATTCGGCCGTGCCGGTTAAAACGAAAGCCAGGACTACCACCGGTATAAAACTTACCGAGAATGCGCTCCGGGTTCTGGAGAGAAGGTACTTGAAGAAGGACAAGCAGGGCAATGTCATCGAGGCGCCGGAGGAGATGTTTCATAGAGTGGCTCGGGCGGTTGCCTCCGCCGAGCTTATCTATAACCCCAAGGCGGATACCAGAGGCTGGGAGGAGGAGTTCTACCGGCTGATGGCCGGCCTTGAGTTTCTACCCAACTCCCCGACGCTGATGAATGCCGGCCGGGAGCTGGGACAGCTTTCGGCATGTTTTGTCCTGCCCATAGAGGACTCTATGGAATCCATCTTCGAGGCGGTTAAGAATACCGCCCTCATCCACAAGAGCGGCGGCGGCACCGGCTTTTCCTTCTCACGGCTACGACAGGAGAGGGACAGAGTCGGATCTACCGGCGGCATCGCCAGCGGGCCTGTCTCCTTTATGAGAGTCTTTGATGTGGCTACCGATGTTATCAAGCAGGGCGGGACACGCCGCGGCGCCAATATGGCTATCCTCAGCGTCGACCATCCGGACATTATGGAGTTTATAACAGCTAAAGAAGACCTGACCTCTCTTACCAACTTCAATATCTCGGTGGCGGTCAGTAACAGGTTTATGGAGGCGGTCGAGGCCGGTAAAGAATACAATCTGGTGAATCCCCGTACCAAGGAGGTGGTGGCCAAACTCAACGCCGGAGAGGTATTCGATAAGATTGTAGCCCTAGCCTGGAAGACGGGCGACCCGGGTATCGTTTTCCTTGACCGTATCAATAAAGACAACCCCACGCCGCACTTGGGCAGTATCGAGAGCACCAATCCCTGCGGCGAACAGCCGCTGCTGCCCTATGAATCGTGCAACCTGGGCTCTATAAATCTGGCGCGGATACTAAAGAAGGCGAACGGAGCTAAACAGATTGATTACCCCAGGCTTGCCGAGACGGTCAAGAAAGCGGTCCGCTTCCTGGATAATGTTATCGATGTCAACAAGTTCCCTCTGCCCGAGATAGACGAGATGACCAAGAAGACGAGAAAGATAGGGCTGGGGGTGATGGGCTTTGCCGATATGCTCATCAAGCTGGGCATTCCATATAACTCGGAGGAGGCACTCAAGGTTGCCTCGGAGATTATGCGGTTCGTCAACGATGAGGCAGAGAAAGCCTCAGCGGCGATGGCTGAGGAGCGTGGCGTCTTCCCGGCTTATGAGGGCAGTATCTATGATGTTGCCGGCGGTTCTCGTTTAAGGAATGCCTCGTGCACTACTATCGCCCCCACCGGCACCCTGAGCCTGATTGCCGGCTGCTCCAGCGGCATCGAGCCCCTGTTCGCCCTCAGCTACACCAGGAATATCCTCGACGGCACGCGGCTGGTCGAGGTGAACCCCCACTTTGAGGAAGCCGCTAGAAAGGGTGGCTTCTACTCCGGGGAGCTGATGCAGAAGCTGGCCGATGGCGCTCACCTGGGTGATATGGAAGACGTCCCGGAGGAAGTCAAGCGAATTTTTGTCACCGCCCATGAGATAGATACCAGGTGGCATGTCAGGATGCAGGCTGCCTTCCAGGGGCACACCCATAACGCCGTCTCCAAGACGGTCAACTTCCCCAGGGAGGCTACCCGGGAGGATGTCGCCAATGTCTACCGGATGGCTTATAAAGAGGGCTTGAAGGGGATAACCATCTACCGGGACGGCAGCCGTGAGGGACAGGTACTGACCACGGGTAAAGAGAAGAAGCCTCAGGGTGCTGAGCTTACTCCCCGAAGAAGGTCGAAGATGACCTCCGGGATTACCGAGAAGGTAACCACCGGCTGCGGTAACCTGTATGTTACGGTTAACTCGGATGAGCAGGGGATATGTGAGGTCTTTTCGCATCTGGGGAAGTCCGGCGGTTGTGCCTCCGCCCAGCTGGAAGCCACCTGTCGGCTCATCTCGCTGGCTTTGCGGTCGGGGATAGACGCTTCCTCGGTGGTGAAACAGCTAAAGGGTATCCGTTGCCCGTCCATCGTCTGGGAGGATGGCAAATCGGTACTCTCCTGCGCCGACGCCATCGCCAGCGTCCTGGAAAAGCACATAAACGGCGGTAAGAGTGAAACAAATAATGCCAGGGCGGTTCAGGACTACGGTCTGGTGAAGAATGTAGCCGGGCAGTGCCCCGACTGCGGCAGTCTGCTGGTGTACCAGGAGGGGTGCTTCATCTGCCCCGGCTGTGGTTATACCAAGTGCTGATAATAGAGAGGGGGTAATATATGACAACGAGATCATCCGAAAGAGTAATGATATTTATTGACGGTAGCAATGTGTACCACTCACTCCGGGCTCACTTTGGCAGGAAGAATATAGATATCGGCAGGTTCTGCCAGAAACTGCTGGGCAGACGCCGGCTGGTAAGGAACTACTACTACAATGCCCAGGTGGGGCAGAAAGAGGAGCCGGAGCGATACAAGCGCCAGCGGAACTTCTTTGATAGCGTGGTCGCCATACCCTATACCGAGCTGAGACTGGGGCGGCTGGTATATAACAACTGGCCTGGTACTCCACCCTATGAGAAAGGGGTTGATATTCAGCTGGCTACCGATATGATAACCCATAGCTTCAAAGGTAATTATGACGTCGCCATCCTGGTGGCTGGCGATAATGACTTCGTCGGCGCTTTGCAGGCGGTGAAAGACAACGGCAAGAATGTCGAGGTGGCGCTGTTCGGTAAGGAGCGAACCTCGATGCAGCTCCGTAATGTAGCCGACAAGGTAATTGCTATAGACGGCCGTTTCCTGCGGAACTGCTGGAAATAAGAATGGGCTGGAATGGAGCCAGAAAAACGAGGTGGGGCAAGGCTCATCGTGGGCTGTACTATGCCGGGGAGCAGGGCACGATTGTCAAGGACTGGGGAGGCAGGCTCCCCGTCGCTATTATCTACCCCAACTCCTACTATATCGGTATGTCCAACCTGGGTGTCCACACCATCTACAGTATGCTTAATGGCTACAGCGATGTTGTTTGTGAGAGGGTCTTCTGGGGTGATAAGCCTGTCCTGAGCCTGGAATCGCGGCGGCCGCTCTCCGACTTCGCCGTTCTGGCCTTCTCCATATCCTACGAGCTCGATTATTTCAATGTGGTTAGCATCCTGAGGGAGAGCGGAATCCCGCTATACGCTGCTGAGCGTGACGACCGGCACCCACTGGTTATCGCCGGTGGCGCCTGTATCACCGCCAATCCTCTGCCACTGGCTCCCTTCTTTGACTGCCTGTGTATCGGAGAGGCGGAGCCGATACTGCCGACGATGCTCCCCGTTTTATCCGAGGGGGCTGGCCGTCGCGTTGACTGCCTGGAGGCTCTGTCCCGGCTCCCCGGCGTCTATGCCCCCCTGTATGGTGAAAATAAGCCTGTTGTTCGCCAGTGGCTGCGCAACCTGGACGATTTCATAGCCAGCTCCATCGTGCTCACCAGGGATACCGAGCTCGGCGATATGTATCTTATCGAGGTGGAGCGGGGCTGTAGCTGGGGCTGTCGTTACTGTCTCGTCGGCAGTGCCTTCTGCCCGATGCGCTATCACTCTGTAGACAGTCTTGTTGAACGGGCGAAGCTGGGGCTCAAGTATAGAAAGCGCCTGGGGCTGGTGGGGCCGGTTGTTTCCGACCACCCCGAGATAGAGGAGCTGTTGCCCCGGCTGAGACAGATGGGTGCCGGGCTTTCGCTGAGCTCGTTGAGGGTCAGCCCGCTTTCCAGCACGGTGCTTAGCGAGATGGTGAAAGGGGGCGCCCGCTCCGTTGCCCTGGCACCCGAGGCTGGCTCGCAGAGATTGCGCCGGTTTATCGGTAAGGACATCTCACGGGACGATATTCTAAGAGCGGTAGCCAGGGCGGCTGAGTATGGCATAAAACAGCTCAAGCTGTACTTCATGATCGGTCTGCCCTCGGAGACGGATGCTGATATAGAGGAATTGGCGGTACTGGCACTAGAGTGCAAGGGAATAATAGATAGAGTTCAGCCCGGATGTCGTCTCAACCTGAATGTCGCCCCCTTCGTGCCCAAGGCGGGCACTCCCTTCCAGTGGTTGCCGATGGCGGAGCTGGCTGACCTGAGCCGGCGTATGGTTTTTCTCAAAAAGGCACTGTCGCCGAAGGGAATCAAGGTCAGGAGCGAGAGTCTGGCCTGGAGCCAGGTTCAGGGGGCTCTGGCGCGGGGGGATATAAAAATGGCTGAGGTGCTGGCTGGTATGGAGGAGGTGTCGCTGGCTGGCTGGCGCAGGGCGATAGCAAAGTGCCAGCTGGATGTGGGCTACTACGTCCTGAAGCAGTGGGACGTCAGCCAGCAATTGCCCTGGGCGATGCTGGACCTGGGGGTATCGCCGGAGCACCTGGTCAGCGAATTAAAAAGGGCTCTGGCTCGGTAGGGTATGTTATGACCCGGAAAGACGTTGGTCGGGCATAAAAAAGAGGGCTTGAGCCCTCGTTATTTAGGCTGTTCTTCGGTTATAAGCTTCAGCCGAGGAGCTCGGCTACCATGGCGTTTACCTCCCGGCCGTCGGCTTTACCCTTGAGCTGGGGCATAAGCTGGGACATAACCTTACCCTTGTCCCGGGGTCCCTGGGCGCTGACCTCGTCGATGACCTTGCGGGCGGCGGCTACAATCTCCTCACGGCTTATCTGCTCGGGTAGATACTCATTCAATATAGCCAGTTCCGCTTCTTCACGGGCAACCAGGTCCTGGCGGTCTCCCTGCTTGAAGGCATCGATGCTCTCCTTATGCTGCCTGACCTCCTTGGCGATGATACCCAGGAGATCGGCTTCTTCCAGCGGGGCTCGCTTGGCGATTTCGGCGTTTTGAATAGCAGCCACCAAAAGCCGAATAGTTGAACACTTGAGCTTGTCACGGTCTTTTATCGCCTTTTTGAGGTCATCGCTGAGCTTTTGCTTTATAGCTGATTCCACTTTATTACTGCCTTAGCGGTCATTACTTTCTGATTGATCTGGCTGCCTTGGCTGCCTGGCGTCTCCTGGCAGATGCCTTACGGGCGCGCCTGGTGATGGGTTTCTGGTAGCGTCCCCGGCGGCGTGCCTCAGATATAATGCCGTACTGCTGCACCTTTCGGCTGAACCGCTTGAGTAAGCTCTCAAAGCTCTCTTTATCGTCAGCCACTACATTGGCCAAATAGCATCAACCTCCTTCTGGAACAGGCTGTTATATATATCTGTATACAGCCGGATAGATTGTAAACCTGATTATTCTAGGCCAGCAGGGGGGGTGGTGTCAAGGGAAGGTGGGCGCAGGTTGTTTCCTAACTATAGACGGCAATCACCACTGCCTCTTTGGGGTTGTGCTCGTCGAAGAAGAGAACGGCTGTCTTTCGGCCGGTGGTCATCTCGGCTGCCGGCAGGTTGCGGGCGACGGCGACGTCTTCCAGGTAGACCTTGTAGCTACCGGCAAGCTGAACGGTAGCCGTATAGTCCCCGGAGCTAAAACTTCTTAAAATCGCTTTCCTTATCTTCATCTCTGGTATCTCCTTTTTATACTGCACCTAAAAGCAGGCGCTGCTGGTACTCTCCGCGGCCGGGGTTATAGCTCATTACCAAGCCAACCAGCCTCTTCTTTTGAGCGTCAAGACCGGCACGGCTGTCGGTTATATCGACGACATCGTATAGCTGTTGTCCGCAGTTAACCGGAATCCGTATCAAGCCGTCAGCCGATGCTATCTCCGCTTTCCTGAGGTAGGCTTCCCCGCGCGCCTGGGCTCCGGCGACGGTGTTGATGTTGTTATCCTCCAGGTGCTTGAGCCGGTCATAGACCTTATCCACTTCATCCCAGTTAAAGCTGTCGGTGACGATGGTGCCGCTGTCGTATCCCTCGACCTGGATGCGGTTGTGCTTCAAGGCTGAGAGCTGGTAGCGTCCCTCGAGTATCGGGTGGGCGGTGGCTCCGCTCTGCGGGGTGATATAGGCATAAACTGATGCGTCTTCAGCCAGCGGATTGACCAGGTAAGCTTTATAGCCCTCGATAAATAGCACATCGGGGACGAACGACAATAGCCTGTATATCGCTGTTGTGCCACCGGTATCGGGGTTTATGGTGAAGTCGGGGTAATAGCCAGTGATGACCGATGACTGGGAGACTACCTCCAGCTTCAAGCCAGCCCTTGCAAACACAAAGGAGAGGATGTCCTTAACGCTGGCATCGCTTGAGTCCTTGTTCCACCGCATCTGGTATCTTGCCTGCCAGTTTGCCACCAGGCTCCAGCTGTCGAGGGCGTATAGCACCAGGCTTGCCCTGCCGCCCGAGCTGGTATGCTCGTAGGCTTCCAGGGTAAAGCTCTGCCCGGGGCTTGCCTCGTTGCCCTGTGAGGTGTTATAGCCCGGGCTTAGGTCTAGCTGACAGCCGATGTCAAGGGGTGATGGTAGCGAAGAAAAGCAGCCGTCGTCGTTCCTGAGCTCTACGGTGAGCTTGCCCCCGGATGTTTTGGTCTCCTGCTTTAAGGACAGCACGTCGGCGGTTAAATCCAGGCTCTGGCTGGCGAGCGAGGCTCGCCAGACGCCGTTTGGGGAGGACAACCAGCAGTAGTCACCGTGGTGGGCAATAGCCAGCCCATACTCCGAGGACAGGTTGAAGGGCACCGGTTCCCGCCACAGGTTATCAACGAAGCCGGTATCGGCGACCGAGTGTGACCAGAAGGGGCGGTAGTAGGCTTCGGTGCCGGTGAACTTCTCGATGTAGAAACAGCGGCAGACATCCGGCTTGTCCAGGAAAGCCCGGTGGTATTCAAAGCTGCCCCCTGAAGGAGCCTGGGCGAACTCCTTGAGGTCTGACCAGGTGCCAGCGGCAACATCGCCACCATCGCCATAGACCAGGCTCCACAGCTTGAAATTGCCGTCCGTGTCCTGGCCGGTGACAAAAAGGTTCCAGTCGCCGTCATAGACTGCGGCAACGCCCGATAGCGCACCAGTGGTCTTATCCCAGGCTGATTTCGTCTGCCACTGGCCGCTCTCGTACTTTTTAACATAGAGCGTTGCCTGGTCGGCGAAGAAGAGGGCGATGTCACCGTTGGGCTTGTAGGCGGCGGTGATGCCGTTGATGGCGGTAGTCGGTGAGTAATCGATAAGCTCCGGTGACCCCCAGCTTATGCCGTAGTCAGTGCTCTTTATCCACTGAATCTTTCGGTCAGACTTGATCCAGAAGATAGACACCTCCGCTCCCAGTGAGGCGGCAGCCACGATGACGGCATTGTAATGGCTGGTGTATGCCCACTGGTTGAAGTCGGACTCCGGGTTCGGGTCGGCTACCCTCTGCCGGTACAGCTTCCTTGAATCGGACGGGGGAGTTATCCTGACCTTTACCAGCGACCCGTCGCCGGGGATGGTCACAGCATGAAAGTAGTCGTCCTCCGAGCCATTATATAGCCTTGTCCAGTCGAGCCTGGTAACACCGGCAATCTTGTTGCAGGCTTCCAGTTTGACATAAGGTGTATGAGAGGCCTGCTTTTGAGCGGTCAGCAGTGTTTCCGATAGATTTCTCATTGTTCTTTATTATCCTCACCTTGCTGGTTGGGTATGTATTTCTTGCCCCAGAAGAGGTGGCCGGCGATGTAGCCGAGGGCAAAAACCAGCAGCAGCCAGAAGATCAGTGGCCACAGCCAGTAGCCCAGTATGGCGCCGGCGGCAACAAGGGTAATAATGCACAAGCCCTCGTATTTATGCCATATATCGCGCAGGATATAGGTCCAGGGTCGGCTGCCGATTGCCTGCCACAATGCACGGTAGATGTTTGCTAGCATCAGTTCTCCGAATATCTTGCTTATGGTCCGTAGTCGGTTGTTTTTGATACAACCGGATAGGCTGGCTTGTAGAGCTGATTTATTCTGGCCCGGTTTCTCCGCCCCAGCCGTTTGAGCTCCTGCCGGAAGTAGTCTAGGTTCTCCCTGCCCCAGCCGAGGAGCTCCCCGGGTGTTGCCGTGCCGCCGACATTAACCCGGTTGATGGCAAAGGCGGCCCATTCCACGGAGGCGTAGCCACAGGCGCCGGTAGCGATTAAGTCCTCGTAGATGGCGGGGATGGTCGAGCTTCCGGTATCAAGGGTATGGAGCTTGCCGTAGTAGATATAGGCGTTTGAGCCGTCGGGCACTTCTTCCCCCAGCAGGGTTACGGTATCCCCCCACAGGCTAAAGCGCTGATATATTTTGGGGAACCTGTCCACCGGGTATTCTACGGCTTGAACCATAATACGGTTGGTGATGGTAGATATATCAAGCTCTCTGGAGTCGGCGGTAGTAGCCTTGGTCGTTTTTTGCTCCAGTGGTATAGCCTCGGAGAGTTCCCTAGCGGCATGGGCGATGTGCCTGTCCAGCTCATCGTTGCTCCAGCGGTAGTTCTCCGAGTCCTCGTCGTGCAGGTCGCGCCTGACTATGGCTCTCATCTCGGTCAGGTTCATAGTTTATCTCCTAAGCCTGGCTAGTGCTTTTACCAGCTGTTTGAGTTTGGTAGTGGTTAGTTCGGCATCCGTTAAGCTGGAGAGTTGGGCGATGGTATTTTCCGCCTCCTCCCTCTCCAGCTCTTCATCGGAGACCTTATAGGGTATCTTTTCGGTTGCTATTAACTTGCTGTCTCTATAAGTCTCTATTGTTTGGTATCTTGTTTCCGGCATAATTGTCTCCTTAATCCAGCGATGAAACCCTTACCGCGCCATATCCGGCAGACCACTCACCATCAGGGGTCGGGAACGGGTCGGCCAGGGCGGCGGGATTTTCCCCGCCTTTGTAGAGGCTGGCAGCAGTACCAGCTAGGTTAGTATTATTTGCCCCGATGGGGCTCCAGGCGGCAGAGTAATACCTTATAGCAGGTGTTCCATCGCTGATGACTGCTATAAAGTAGATGCCCTTGGTTAATGCCTGCCCGCCGCTGATTTGCAGAGTCTTTAAGCCGGTGCTGTCAACGGCAACGGTTCCGGCGTCAAGCAACAGGGTGCCGGGGTACAGGTTGGTCCCCACATTATAGATACCGAGACGGGCAATCTTGCCCGCGGCGGCGGCAGATGTAACCTCGATTACCAGATGGCTCAGGGTCATAGCCCTGGGGACCAGCATAAAGGTGCCGACCAGTCTGTTAGCCACTACGGTTACGGTTCCAAAGGCATAGATAGGGAGCAGTATCTGGTTTTTCCCTGTCCTCAGCCTATCCATCAGCTGGTAGCTATGGGCATCAAGGCTGGCTTCATGGTCAGCCAGTTGCCCCTCAATACATTCTCCGGCAAGTTTGAGCATAGTTTCACCTCCTAGCTAAGGCTATAGTCCGCCTCGAGGGAGAATGATGTCCCCGAGAAAGCGGTCACCTTAAGAAATATGATAGCTCCTCTGGAGTCGACTATCAGGGCATGCTGTCCGGTGGCAGTGAATGTTCTCTTGCTACCTCCGAACCACTTCTCCTGCCTCGGGTTCCAGAAGATGACCTGGGTTTCGAGGCTAGTGAGGCCGGTGCCGGTGATGGTGATATCGAGGCGGCATTCTTTATACCCTTCGCTGTCGATGGCTCCCGAGGTGTCCGCCGGGTCGGATGTGTCAACAGTGGTGATACCGCTCCGGTGGAGCTTGGGTTGTGTGACGTAAACTTCAGCCATAACTTGTCTCCTTTGGGTGGGGAGGGGTTTATCCCCTCCCCACGGATTTAGTTTAGTCCTGGGCGCCTATCAGCGCCGCCGCTTTTACAGAGGAAAACAGTGCCAGTGAGCAGTACCACTTGACCCGGGTACGCGAGGCATCCTTGTTCTCCAGCGGGCCAATCGGCTCTACCTGGAGGAAGCCGGGGCTGGTCAAGCCGCAAAGGGCGCCTTCGCCGAGCTGGATGACGTAGATGGTGGAGCAGTCGCCGCCGGTGGTGGCTGATTCCAGGCTGTCGGTGACGATGTGGGTGTCGAGTATCCAGTCGTTGACGCCGATGGGGATGCCGTCCCATAGCTGGATGAAGTTGCCCCAGCTATCGCGGTCGGCGTCCATCATGCCGCCGGCGGCTCTGACCAGGGTGTTGATCTTACGCCGCGAGCGGCGGCTCATCAGTAGCATATCGGGCTTGCCGCCTTTTACAGCGTCGATGAGCTCATCCAGCTTATCCAGCGTCAGGGTGGCGCCGGTGGCGCCCATAGCGATAACCTGGTCGCTGGCGCTGGTGGTGTCGATGAGCAGCCTCAACCCGTCGAACTGCTTTGAGTTGGTTGCCGAGTCGCCGTAGATGAAGATTTCGTCGAACTTTTGCTTGAGCGCCTTGGCTTTGAGCTCTATGATTGCCGACTCGAGGTCCTGGACGTTGCTTCGGGTTGCCTTAAGGAAGTTGTCGACATCGGCATCGCCGCCCATTATTTTCAGGTTGGCTGTCTTTTGTTCGAAGGTCGGGGTGGACTCATCCCAGGTATCACCGACATCGTAGAAGTCGATGCTGGGCAGGGCATTCTCCTGATTGTAGGTCAGGCCGTTGCCCACGATTTCGATAAATGGTAGTTGCTGCAGGATAGGGGAGTCCTTAACGATGGTCTCCACTACCCCCTGGAGCAGTATATCGTTGGATAATTTTGATGCTTCGGCTAGGGTTAAAGCCATTATTTGTTACCTCCTATGGCGTATTGAATTTTTTCCCTGGCAGATAGAGCTGAGAAGTCGGGTGGGGTTCTCACCGGGGCGCCGGCCGGGATTCTGGTTTTGATAGCCTCAGCCTCCAGTCCCTGCCTCACCTGGCTGACCAGGTTCTTGGCTCTGGCCAGCGAGTCGTCGATTGACTCGATGGTGTCGCCGGTGATAAGTTCGGGGGGTACTTCCGGATTGGTCTCAATCACTATGCTCTTGTAGCTCGATACCGCCTTGCTTAGCTGTTCGCCGAGCTGGTCGAGGTCTTCGCTGGACTGGGTGACGGACTGCTCCAGGGAAGCGATTTCGCTGTCTTTGTCGGCTACAGCCTGCTCCAGCTTCAAGATTTGCTGGTTCCTTGCCTCCAGCTCCCGGTCTTTCTCGGTGACCAGTTGGGTAAGCTCGGTAACTCTGGCTTCAAGCTGCCTCAGCTTCTCCTCCAAGGGATTTTGCTCTTCCTGTTTTAGCTCTTCATCAGTCAAATTAAATAACCCCCTTGTGATTGTTACAAAGCGCCTTCCACCTTGGGCTTCAAAGCTCTCTCTCGCCCGCCGCCGGCGGTAGACTTGGCACTAAGCTCTTTATTCATCTTGAGGATGGCCTGCCTCTCCTCAAGCCACTGCTTGAACTCCATCTCCGGGTCGTTGACCCCGACCTCGTACATAGCCCGGCGCCGGGAGTGGATGCCGTTCTGAACCAGGGTCTGCTCATTGGTGACCAGACGGCTCAGGTCTCTGGGCAACACCGGGCTCCAGACCACATCCAAACGGTGGTTGCCGAAGTCCTGGTTCTGGTATTTCTCGATAAGCCGGAGGATGAGCTGGCCTCTCTTTTTATAGGCGGTGGTCCTGATGAGTCTCTTGCGCCACACCTTCTGCAATAGCGGTTGTAGCTCAATCTCAAGGGCTACCCCGGAAAGGTCCCTGGAGGTGCCGCCGAAGGCAGCTCGGGGCGCCTCGGCGACATCATGCAGGGTTCGGTAAAGGAGGTCGATGTAGCTGATGTGGAGGCCGACGCCACCGCCCTGGAGCAGGTCAAGCAGGTAGGCTTTAGCATCGTCGGGTATGTTCCACACTGCCCCCGGCTTGACGGCGATATCCTCGGATTCCTCCACGTTCTCCAGTACGGCGATGGGGTTGCCCGATAGCTCCAGGATTCTTGATAGCTGGCTCATCGCCCGGTTCAGCTCCCGCTGTGGCTCGACGAGCTGTGCCAGATCGGATATGCCCCAGAACTTCTTCGGCTCTCTCAGGTTGGGGTAGATAACGAACGGGATAAAGCCGTAGGGGTTGGCTTTCTTCTCTACCTGGTTATCGTCCAGCCAGAGCTCGAAGTGCCCGTCTGTCCATATCTCGACGATGCTGGCTGTCTTGCCCCTGGCTTTTACCCCGTACTGGATTTCAGCCTCCTCGGCGGTCAGGTTGTACTTTGAGGCTACCCGCCATATTCGGGAGGTGTCGTCTCCCAGCCACCAGGCATAGATACCCTGGATATCGGGGGCGGTAACCCGGACGGCCTTCCTTTCCGTGTCCCAGGTAACCTTGAAGCAGGCGTCGCCGAGGATGGCGCAGTCAATCTCGGTCTCGAAGGTTAGCTGTTCCAGGTTGTTGTCCTGCTCCACCTGCCGCAGGGCGGCCTCGGCTCTCTTGGCTCTGGCTCTGGCTTCGTCCGAATCCTCCACCGCCTCGACGGTCGAGTGAACGCCGGATGACAGATAGGAAGTGACCTTGTCGATAACCACCTTGGCGTAGTTGAAGGTCAGGTGTTTCTCGCCTCGGGTGGCGCGACCTGGCCACTGCTGGCCGCGGTAGAAATCGAGCAGCTCCCGGTACCGTTTGAGCCTGTCAAAGTCCTGCTGGTTCAACTGCATTGGGGTGAAATCATTGTTCATCTTTTATCCTTTGTTTAAAAATCTTGGTCTTCCTGATGAGTGTTCCGGTAGTTCTTCAGCACCCTCTGGACGGTGCGCTGGCTGATGCTGAATGCTATCGCCAGCTCTTTTACTCCTCTGCCCTCTTTCTGGAACTGGTGCAGTATCTGCCGGTCACGGCGGCTCTTGAGCAGGTGCTGCTTGCCTCTGGGCACGTCGTAGATGCATCCGGGGAAGGGACAATTGAGACAGGATTCAGCCAGTTCACAGCCTTCATCTTTGTAATGACAATACTCCGGTGGTAAATCTATCTCAGTGTAAAACGTCGGCTCCAGTTCCATAACACTCAATCCAAAAAGCTCACTGAGTGGTAAAATAATAGCACATATGTTCTATTCGGTCAACACTTTTTTGTCGTCTGGGAGGCTAACCATTCTGTCTTATTTGCGTTATAGTTAGTAGGCTCGTTGATGCTTGACAAAGGAGGATATTGGTGCTATTATTGTTTTGACAAAGTAATATTTACTTTTCTAGTATTATGGTACCTTTAGATAACTACTATAATGTGATGGAAGCCGGTCATCGTCTCAAGATTCATCCGGAAACGGTGAAACGCCTGTGCCGGCAGAAAGACCTGCCGGCGATAAAGTTGCATAATACCTGGTTGATTGACAAGGATGACCTTGACAACTTCGCCGGGACCTACGTCCCGAGGCGCGGTGCTAAAAGGAAACTGATATAGAAAACTTATAAGGGAGGAAACATGGTGAAAGATAAAAAGGTTTTTCGAATACTGGCAGTGACTTTGACTTTGGCGTTACTGCTGATGGCGATACCGGCGTCGCTGGTCCTGGCGGCGGCAAGTCTTAATCTTACCCCGGACGAAGGCGAGGTTGGTGATGACGTTCAAGTTAATGGCACGGGTTTTAATACAGGCCTGAGCCTCATTCTTTATTTCTCCAGCCAGCCGGCTGAGGTGGGCGATGATATCAATACCGATGTTACCATCTATAAGCAGGTAAATACAGCTGGTACGCCTGTGAGTCCCAATTTTGTTAAAAACTTTCTGGTGCCGGAAGTTCTTAGCCAGGGCCCTGGTACCGATGAAGATGTTCACGACGGCAGGTATTATGTATATGTTACCAATGATATTTCAGAGTATATACTGGCCAAGGCTTACTTTACCGTCGTTGGCTTTGGTACTATTGAGTTAAGCGATGATGAAGGCACGGTTGGTACCGAGATTGACATCACCGGTGGTGGCTTTGCTGCAGATGAAGATCTTTCCGTGGAGTTTGGCGGCGATGAAGTGGATATTGAATCTGGTGATGAGGTAACCGATGAAGACGGTGAATTTATCCTATCCATTATTATCCCGGATGCCATTTTTGGTGACCATACTATAGCTGTTATCGGTGGAGAGTCTCTGGCAGAGGTTAGCGATACATTTACTGTGATGTCAGATATAACAGTTAATCCTGTGCAAGGGCTGCCGGGCGATGAGCTGACATTATATGGCACCGGTTTTGATAAAAGGAATGGTGTGGATTTCTATTTTGGTGGTACCCCGATTACTGTTGAATGGATTGTTGATGCTGCCCGCAGTAAGACCAACAACGACGGTTATTTTGCCGTAAAGATTACCGTACCCGATGTTGATGTCGGTGCCTATACCATTCTGGCCGAGGATGAGGATGACGATGATATCTCAGCACAGGTAACCTTCACCGTGACAGAGCCATCGTTAAACCCGGTTATCGTCGTTGACCCCACCAGTGCCAATGTCGACGACGAGGTTGAGGTTAGCGGGACGGAGTTCGCTCCCGGCGATACCGTGACCATCTACTTTGACGATGAAGTTGTCGACACGACTACCACCTTGACTGACGGCAGCTTCACCGGTTCCTTTGATATTCCCGAGAGTGTCAATGGCAGTCATACCATAAAGGCTGAGGATACTGATGGTGGGGTGGCGACAGCAACGATAACCGTAGAGCCGAAGATAGCCTTTGACATTGAAGAAGGCCCGGGCGGTACCGAGGTAACGGTAACCGGCACCGGCTTCGGCTACCGGAGCGATATTGAGACCATTGAATTTGATAGTACCGATGTTGATATAGAGAGCGGTGATGATAGGTCTGGTACGGATGGCAGTTTTGAGTTCAGCTTCATAGTGCCGGCGGTTGGAGCCGGCAGTTATGATGTAACGGTCGAGGATGAAGACGGCAACTCCGCCGAGGCCGAGTTCACCGTGGTGGCCGCCGCGGCCAGCATTACTCCAACCAGCGGAGTGGGCGGCACTGAAATTACAGTTACCGGTGTTAACTTTATCGCCGGTGCTGAAGTTACCATTTCTTATGATGGTGTTGACATTACTACTGCTACTGCCGGTAGTGATGGAACAGTATCAGCTACATTCGATGCTCCTGCCGGCGCCGGTGGGGTACACAATGTAACCATAAGTGATGGAATAAACGATCCCGATGCTGAATTTACAGTTACTGCTGAAGCTTCTATCAATCCAGTTAGCGGTAATGTAGGCAGTGCGATTACGGTGAGTGGTAATGGCTTTGGCGCCAGCAAGCCGATAACCATCACCTATGATGGCAGTGTCGTTACCCCGATGGCGACAATCGTAACTCTGGTTGACGGCAGCTTCAGCGGCAGTTTTATCGCTCCTGTCAGCACTGGCGGTAGCCACGTTATAACCGTCAGCGATGGCGTCAACCCTCCTAAGCAGTTTACCTTTACCATGGAGACAACCAAACCGCCGACGCCCCAGCAACTTCCGCTTGGGACGGATAAGCCCAAGCAGCCGATTACCTTTGATTGGAGCGATGTCACCGATGCCAGTATGCCGGTAACATATAGTCTCCAGGTTGCTACCGATGCCAGCTACGGCAATATAGTGATTGATAAGATGGGGCTTGCCGGGTCTGAATACACCCTTCTCGAAGAGGAGGAGCTTGAGCCTGTTGGTAAGGATAGCCCTTACTACTGGAGAATAAGCTCAACAGATGCTGCCAGCAATAGCAGTGACTGGGGTCCCAGCGCCACCTTCTATATTGGTGGCGGTTGGCCCGGCTGGCTGATGTGGCTCTGGATTGGGCTGGGGGCACTGACGCTCGGTATATTCTTCTTCTGGCTGGGTAGGAGAATAGCCTTTAGCTCCTACTAATATATCTTGATAATACAGGAAATAGCATCCCCCCTCCCTGATTTACGGGAGGGGGATTTTTTTAATGAAAGAGGGAGCTGAAAGCCCCCTCTTAGACTTTTCCCCCTGCCTTGCTATGCAGAATACTATTGGACAAATGTGGTATAATTAACATAACGAAATATTAGCTTGAAGATGCTGTGAAAGAAGATGAGAATATATTCCCATCATTACTAGAAAAGGTACTTGTAGACATTTGGGGAGGTGGTGGAGACCGTCTTAGCACACTTCATCTTAAAAAAACACGCACAGCGACTTCTCATATTCGAAGTATCTATAGGCATAAGGGTGAGCACGGTACTATCCAACCTTCCAGAATAAATTACCAATTTAAGCAAAATAGGGCTGGATATTTAGCTGCCTTTGGGGAAAGGCATGCTTATCTATCCTACTTACATTTAAATAAAGTACAAAGCAAAAATCCTGAAGCAATACCAAAGCCTCGTGGCAAGAGAAACGAATTGGTAGTTACTTCTTTGGGAGCTGGAGCTTGTGTTGAGTTATTTGGCATATGTCTTTTCTATTTATCAGGTGCAGGTCGTCAATCGCTTCTTTTAAAATTAAACTCTGTAGAAAAAGAGCGTGAATGGAATTCAAGCCAACATATTGTATTTACTAGAGTCCTAAAAGATATTTTTCCGAAAGTAGATGTTGATAAAATTGATGTTGCAGTAGATTTGAAAGAGGATGCAATACCTGCATTCTCTAATCAATATGATAGGCTCACCAACACCGATATATTGCTTATTTACAACGTTTTAAATGAAATCCCATCAACTTATGCGAATAAAGTATGGAGAAATATTAAATTTTTAATAGACATATTCCAGAGGCCAGTTCTTATTCTTCTTATGGAACCTTCTGCTTCGCGAGCGGAACCTCGTATATATCGAATAAAGGAACAACTCATTCAACAAACTGATTTGATTGAAGAAAACAAGGAAGAAATATTTTATTTTAATGAAGCACCTGTTTGCATCAAGAAGAGCAATTCTGAAGATGATTTAAACTATCGGTTATTTGGACCTAGCACTGATAGCTCGCAGCCTGATTTCGAGACGTCAATTTCGAGAGCACACATGTCTTCTGTGAAGAAACCAGATTCACCAATAACCATGGAACAAGTGGCTTTGCAGCTTTCGAAGTTGGGTATTAAGAGAGGGAGAAAAGGAGCAAGTGCGTTTCGGCGCCCTAGAGTAGGGCCACAATATACGTTTGTCTCTGTTAGTGATGATTGGAAATTGTAATGAAAAGGTGGTAGTATAACATTTAACTACACCTTGTAATATATACAATTGCTGCTTGACTTGGTTTAGCGCTATTGCTTTTTGCACAATCTTACCCCCTCACTCCCTAACACTCCCCACCGCTGTTTTCCTCTCGTATTGGTTAGCTGCTTCAACCAGCAGTGCCAGGCTCATCAGGAAGTCGTCGTGCCCCTGTGACGGGTCGACATAAAAATTCATTGTCTGGTTGGGGCGGTACTGGTTTCTGGCTTTTTCCATCTGTAACCAGAACTCTCGGTATTCCGCTGAGCCGTCGCCGGCATACACCTTCAGCCGGCCCGAGTTAATAGCCGCCAGCAGGTTGAAGCCCAGCTTTGACTTGGAACCGGTGGTGAAGGTGAACGGGGAGACTTTTGAACCCAGTGACTTCCTAAGGAAGGAGCTTACCGGCTGGCCGACGCCGGTGGCATCGACCACTACCCGTCGGCAGTGCCATACATTACCCAGGATGTCGATAAGCTGATGGTAGAGCTCGGAGTGCTTTTTACCGGTCCACCAGTAGTGCTCGACGATATTTACCCTGGGCTGTTTCTGAACTTCGTCGCTGACCGAGAAGTCCAGTTCGCCGATGGTAACCACGGTCGAGTCCTTGAGCGGCTTTAGAGCTCTCAGGGTAGCTCCCTCCGCCTCCTCTGCCTCACCGGCAAGGTCGATGCCGGCGATATAGGTTTTGCCCGGCTCGGGCTGGTGTTTTCTCGGGTGCTTCCCCTGTAGCTGTGCCCTCTGTTGATGGCTTAAGAAGCCACCGCCGCCATGTATGGGTAACAGGCAGTACTGGGTCAGGAAAAGTGGGTGGTTCTCCCCCAAACGCTCACGCTCCGCCTGGACATAGGCTAGATAATCGGGGTTGTATTTGGCTACTTCCTGCCAGTCGAATCGGAAGTGGCGTTTGGTGCCGTCTTTCCTCTCCAGTTCCAGGTTGGTCTGCTTTATCTCCTCGAGCAGGGTCAGGTCGTCCCAGGTGGTGCCGTAGTGAATGGTGGTGACATTGGTTGTCGCCCCCATAGGTTTGAACTCCTTGGTGTATTTCGCCTTGCTTACATCTTGGGACTCGTCTATCTCCAGGAGTATGTGAGCCGTGTTACCAACGACGTTAGCCGATTCGTCGGCGGAAAGGAATATAGCCCTGGCATTATATAGCCTGATGATATAGCCCATCTCGGATGTCCAGACGCCAGCAAAACCGGCATCGTTCAGCCTGTCCTTGAGCCGCGTCATAGAGATGACCGTCTGCGGTTTGAAGGTGGGGGCACACTTAATCAGGTTCTGCGGTGTCGCCGTCATGAAGAGGGTCACAAGCAACAGCTCAAGCTGGGCGGATAGCTCGTTCTTGCCTCCCTGGCGGGCGATCTCGACGGAGAAGGTAATGCCCTTCCTGCCGAAAACGCTGTCCAGTATAGCCAGTGCCACCTCTCTCTGGTAGGGGCGGAGTCTATTTATCAATGAAGCTTCCGATGCCGATGCCCAGCGGTAGGGCAACATCCCGGAGGACATTGGTGATCGCCTCCTTCAGGCTCCTCTTGTCCTCCTTGCTGATGTTGTATCTGGTTCTGACCAGCCGGGCCAGAGTATTGGTTGCCTGTATAATGAGCTTTATATTTTGCGGGTCGTGGGCAACGACGGACTTAATCTTGGTTCTAAGCAGGGCGATCTCATCGTCGATACCCTCGACGCGGGTGGCTAGCTCGAAATCGAGCTGTTCCGCCTCATCGAGCACCCTGGAGTAGAAGCCGTGCTTTCTAGCGTTTTGATTGCCTCTGGGGGCGCCTCTTTTTATTTTCTCTGTATTCTCCGGCATATAGTCTGTCTCCTTTGTCAAGGAGCTCGGCAGTGGTCAGGACAATAATGTGAGCCGCCAACTCCCATCTCTGGTTTTCTATGGCTAATCTCAGCAGTTTCATCGCCTCCTCCTTGACTAGATGTAGAGTTATAATAGCACAAATGTTCTACTATTACTACTATATTTTGTCATATCTGAAGAATTGATATTATGCTCTATCCGCTATAGAATAGTGGGTTAGAAGATGAGCACTGTCCAGAAGCTTTATCAGCTACAGGAGATTGAACTTGAGATTGAGTCCGATGAGAAGGCTCTATCCCGGTGTCTTGGTCGGCTCGGGGAAAGTGAGGCGGTAAACAGGGTTAACTCCAGGCTCCAGTGCGCACGGCAACAGCTGGCAGGGCTTGAGCAGAAACAGCACTCAGCGGAGTGGCAGATAGAAGACATCGAAGCCAAGCTGATGGCGGTGAAAGAGACGCTTTATAGCGGGCGGGTGAAAAATCCCAAGGAGCTGGCCGGTCTCCAGCAGGAGGAAAAAAGCCTGGAAGCCCAGCGTGACCGTTTAGAGGAAGGGGCACTGGAGACGATGGAGCAGGTGGAGGTGGTTACCGCTGACCTGGCGGCATTAAACAGTGAGCTCGGGGAACTGGAAGACGAGTGGCGCCGCCAGCAGCAGGAGTTGTCTGTAGAGATAGAGAGATTGAAGGAATCGATATCCGAGCTGAAAGAGAAACAGAAGCTGGCACTGGCTGGCATAGATGCCAGAACGATTGATTACTATAACCAGCTAAAGAAACAGAAGGGATGGGCGGTTGCCAGAATCGAGCAGGGCACATGCCGTAGCTGTCGTATATCGCTGTCCACTGCCGAGTTACAGCGAGCCAGGGGAGACCAGCTGGTCGAGTGCAATAGCTGCCGGCGTATCCTGTTTCTTGACTGATTGGGGTGAATATTTAGGCGTATGGCGATTAGAAAGGTAGTGATACACTCGGACGGGGTGTCGCGGAATAATCCGGGACCGGCGGCTATAGGCGCCACTATCAAGGATGAGCAGGGGCGGCTGATAGCGGTTGTTTCGCGGAGTATCGGACGGGCGACCAATAATCAGGCGGAGTACGGGGCGGTCATCGCCGCTCTAGAAAAGGCTATCAAACTGGGTGCCCGGCAGGTTGAGCTGAACCTGGACTCGGAGCTAGTAGTCAGGCAGGTTACCGGGCGATATCGGGTAAAGAACGAGGCTCTCAAGCCCTTGTTTGACAGGGTGAAAAAACTGCTGGGCTCTCTGGAAGACTTCAGCATAAAGCATATCCCCCGCCGGCAGAATCGAGAGGCTGATAGGCTGGCTAATAGCGCCCTGTAGTTTGGCTGTTTAACGGCAACGTTTGACTAAAGCCCCTTTCTATAATAGAGTATAGTTGGGCTAAGTAAACCGGGTAACCGCCCCTTCTTCGAAGGGGAGGAAAGTCCGAGCTCCACCGGGCAGGGTGCTGGGTAACGCCCAGGAGGGGTGACCCTACGGATAGTGCCACAGAAACATACCGTCCTTCGGCTGAAGGATAAGGGTGAAATGGTGAGGTAAGAGCTCACCAGCGGCCGGGTGACCGGTCGGCTGGGTAAACCCCACCCGGAGCAAGACCGAATAGAGGGACAAAAGGACGCCCGGCCTGTCCCCGGGTTGGTCGCTTGACCCTGCTGGTAACAGCAGGGCTAGATAGATGGTTACCGCCCTTCCTCGGAAGGGTACAGAACTCGGCTTACAGGTTTACTTAGCCTAAACACTATTGTCACTTTCTGTCCTCCTTCTATTTGAGCGGCTGGTCCTCTATATTAGCCATTTTTTAAGCTCTTGATTCCATTATGCCATTCTCTTTTGAATAATATAGCCATGGCACCTGGCTGTCAATATAGTTCTACACTGTGGTTGACTATATGTCAATAGAGGTTAATAAACACTGGGGTTGACAAAAGGGTTAATAGGGGCTGATAAAAGGGTTGAAAATGAATACGTAAAGGAAAGGTAGTTTTCTACTCGAGAAACTATCTGACGGTTTGTTAGGTAACATTTCGATGAAATGTTATTTCCATTTTGCCCTTTTTAGGAAAGCAATTTAATTAATAATCCCTGTATTTATTATGATAAGATAACTTCAAATCTATTCATCGTATTTTTAATTGTGTCACCGGTGTAAAAAACATACAAAGAAAAGGCAATTAAAATTGACCTGCCCCCATAAGGTGTACCACTTGTTAAGTTAGAGTTACCGGTATTATAGCCTCAGGAGCTGGTGGCTGATCTTAGTCTTGATAACTCCATTCTCAAAGAGGCAGCCCAGGGAAACTCCTAAGCCCGTCCAAAAGGCGAAGGGTGATAATCCGCGTAAGCGAGTCATTTCATATCTCCCAGAGGCGGGCATGCCGGGTGCTGAGGCAGGCCAGGTCTACTCAGAGGCGTATTCTCCGTACCAGCTGCGAAGAGGACAGACTGGTGACGTGCATTATTAATCTGGCCACTAAGTATGGCAGATACGGATATCGCAGGATAACAGCTCTGTTGCGTAATGAAGGCTGGAAGGTAAACCACAAGAGGGTGGAGAGGATATGGAGGAGGGAAGGACCTAAGGTGCCCAATATGTCTTGCTAGCACCGCTGGGTAACGATCAGCCAGAAAGCGACTCACTTTGTTGGTAGTCTGAGCAGGAATCTTTACTCATGTGTGTTGCTCCCCAGTAATGCTTTTAGGGAGTGGAGTGAACAGATACCAATAGCTGAAGTTCTTTACATGGAGATGCGTTAGTCTGTTTTTCGATGCCGGGCAGGTGGGAGCAGGTGTATCATTGGAGAAGCTTTGGGTTGAGAAAGACATTAGCTACATTGGGATCAAATTGAGTACCTGTACAGAACACTATATCAGCGCGTGCGGCTTCAGGGCTCATTGCCTCCCGGTACGGATGCCCAGATGTCATAGCATCATAGGCTTCAGCCAGCGCCAAGATTCTAGCTCCCAGTGGTATTTGCTCGTCGTGTAGCCCGTCCGGATAGCCTCCACCATCATAGCGCTCGTGGTGATGCTTGACCATCTTCAAAATGCTCTCATCCTTTATCATGGAAGCTAGAATACGTTCACCCATTTCACAGTGGTATGTTATATGACGATACTCAGCCTCGGTAAGCCGCTCCTGTTTGCTCAGAACAGATTCCCCCACTTCCATCATACCAATATCATGAGTCAACCCAGCTAGTCTTACCTTCTCAATATCATCCTGCGGCAGGCCTAGCCCTTGGGCTATAGCTACAGCTATTTCGGCTACCCTCTTCGAATGATCACCTAGCTCTTTAGAAAAAGAGTCAAATATCTTTTTCGCCTGTTTCTCAACAATACGCCGCATTTTTCTGTGCCTCCTTGGTCATATACTCGAAAACACTATGCATCTCACCTCCAGCCAACACCTATAACCCTATATATGATACATTCTGAGAATAACTCTATCAACTAGGACTCATTTGCCCATTGAAGATTAAGGATACATTTCATCTTTTTGTGACCGATTATAAAGCTAGTTGGCTATTACAAATAATGATAACAGCTATCTATAATCATAAATGGTTCACTGGCCTGCCCCCATAAGGTGTACCACCTATAGAGTTAGAGTCTCGACCATTTTAGCTTCAGGAGCTGGTGGCTTATAACCCAGAGAACTATGTGGTCTTACCTGATTGTATTCCATCCTCCACTCCTCAATCAATACCCTGGCCTCTATCAACGTTGTAAATATCTCCTTGTTAAGAAGTTCATCCCTTAGCTTACCATTGAATGACTTGATATATCCATTCTCCCATGGACTTCCCGGCTCTATAAACAGGGTCTTCACTCCCAAACGACTAGGCCAGTTTCTTATCTACCTGGCGGTAAATTCTGTGCCATTATCTGAGCGGATATGCTCCGGTATTCCCCTGAGTATAAACAGGTTAAACAGCTGGTCGATGACATCCTGGGAGGAAATACGGCGGCTGCTCCGGAGTGTAAGCCTTCTTGGCCATTTATCCCCCTTTTATCCTCCAGTCTAACATTAAGACCGGACTACTTTTTGGGGGGCAGGTCATCACGTTCCTCTATCATATACGATTCCTCATTTTACCTATCAATTTTGGGTGATCTTACTCAATCACACTTTCTGACGAAATGTGCAGGTCACAAGATATAGGGCGGTTGTGTCCGGTGATTGATGCCCTAGTAACTTCTGTACATCTCTCAAGTTTGCCCCAGATTCTAGCAGCTGGGTCGCAAAATAATGACGCGGACAATGAGGATGAAAACCCTCCAAGCCACAAGCCTTGGCCAAACTGGTGACTATTCTATAAAAAATGCGGCCATTAAGGCCATCAAAGACTCTTTCCCTCGCTACCTTGCTGGCGCACTGCTCACGTAGCGGAAGGATGGTCCTTTCGGCCATGGGTATTACCCTATCCCGCTGCCCTTTTCCTTGGCGCACCAAGATGCGGCGATTATTGAAATCAGTATCGCTAACCAGCAGGCTAAGCAATTCGCTCTTGCGAAGGCCGGTATAGCCTAGTACTAGGATCAGGTTTTTATTTCTCCGTTTCTGCGCTCCAGTTTGATGGCAAAGCCCTGTCTCAGCCTGCTTAACCAGTGCCTCATAGTCGCCCCTGTCATGGTAGGGTGGCAGCATTACGGGCTTTTGTAGCTTAATTTTAAGGTGCTCACCAATAAACTCGAAGAATGGCCTCAGGGCGTGGTAGTAGACCAGGAGCGACTTTGGCTGATAGCCCCTGTCTCTGAGGTGGGCTATGAATTCCTTGGCATTGGCAGCACTTGGCTCCTTACCGGAGAGCCATTTACTGTAGCCTTCTAATATTTGCCGATACTTCGCCACTGTGCTACGATTAAGGTCGTCCTGCTTTAGCCTTTGGTAGTAATCTTTAAGGAGTGTTGCCATATCTAAAGGATAACACTTGCCAGCTGGCAAACTGTCTACAAGCTGGGAGCAAAGACTTTTGGCAACTGCCCGAATCTGGCTTTCAGATAGTCCTGTAACTCGGCTTACAGGTTTACTTAGCCCGGTTGCTTCAGAGTTGTTGGTAATTGCTCATCATGGCTGTGTTATAATATCGGCCTAGTATGGATTGAGTTGGGAAGGAATGGGGGATTTATGAACCGGGCTGTGAAACTGGGTGCCATCACATTGGCCTTAATTGCTATAACCGTCCTTCTGTATACCGCTGCTTCTGGTAGTATATTCTTTGTTGACCAGCAACTAACGCCGGACACCGTTGTCTACACTGAAAGAGATGGCTATGTCTTCCCCTTCTATAAGGATGGCACCGCCGTCAAGGTGGCTACTGTCTTTCATAGTGTGGAGCCGGGAGATGGCAATCTGGCCCCGATACTGTTTCAGGTAATACCCCGGGATGGCTACCGGGTCGACTCATTACATCTGGAGTTAAGGCTGTTGCAGCCACCTTCGGCGCTCCTGCTGGAAAACCCGGAGGGGGATTTATCGCCGCCATACGATTACACCCGCACCGACCTTGATTCATCGGTTGTCCTCGATTTTCCGGTCCTGGATTCCCGGGCTTCGGAAACGATAACCCTCAACTTCTGGCTGGACCTGTCGGCGATAGACCCGTCTACTCCGGAGCAGTTGCTTCTGGATATTGCCTTTGCCATGCATGAGGAAAGCATACTAAAAATCGTAAGGTATAATGCCAGTATAACGATACAGTTAGAAGTCCCATCCATTGCCTGATGCCAGCCATTCCCTTCCACGGCAAAGTATGTTATTTATAATTGCCTATTGTCTTATCTTATTATATTGTCGGGTTAGCCGCCCGACCTTTCTTTATTCTTGATTAGTTGATAAACTGTCTATAGAACGAGTAAAAGGGAGTGAGTCCGATGTCAAAAGAAGTAAAAATAGGGCTGGTCAGTCTGTTGCTGGGATTGGGTTTTGGTCTGTCTTTCGGCCTGGGTTATCTCCTGGGCGACGATATGCAGACACAAGACCCATCTTTTACCAGTGTTGAGCAAGCCTGGAATATCATACTCAATGACTATGTGGAGAAGGATAAAATCGATGCCGAAATGCTGAGCCAGGCGGCTATCGAGGGTATGATAGCGGCGCTGGATGACCCTTATACCGCTTACCTGGATGCCACAACCTACCAGTTGGGTATAAGTGAATCGGAGGGAGAATATACCGGTATTGGCGCCAGTGTCGGCATACAGGACGGGCAACTGACGGTTGTCGCTGCCTTTGACGGTTCACCGGCTGATGTAGCGGGTATACAAGCCGGGGATGTGATTCTGGAAATTGGTGGCGTGTCTACTTTGGGAATGGACCTCTATGACGCGGTGCTGAAGGTACGTGGCGATTTAGGGACATCGGTCAGTCTGCTCATTCTCCACCAGGGGGAGACCGAGCCGGTGGAGATTATCGTCGTCAGGGGGCAGATAGAGGTGCCCAGCGTTGACTTTGAGATGCGGGGAGACATTGCCTATATCGGTATCGAGCACTTTACCGAGAGAACCGATAAAGAGCTGGTGCCGGTGCTGGAAGCTATAGCCGACGAAGGGGCTACCGGCATCGTCCTTGACCTGAGGGGTAACCCGGGCGGTCTGCTGGACTCGGTGGTTCTGGTCACCAGCCGCTTCCTGACACAGGGAGAGGTGCTCACCGTGCGGGACAGCTATGGCAACGTTGAGGTCTATGTGGTCAGCCCTCAGGAGTTGACCACCGACCTGCCGATGGTGGTGCTGGTCGATGGCTATAGCGCCAGCGGTAGCGAGGTGGTGGCCGGCGCTCTTCAAGACCACGAGCGGGCGGTTATCGCCGGCACCGCCACCTACGGCAAGGGTAGCGCCAACACCTTGAAAGAGCTTGCCGATGGCTCCGGTCTGTACATTACCATCGCCCGCTGGCTGACGCCCGATGGTCATCTGATAGAGGGGATAGGCGTTATCCCCGATGTCGAGCTTGAGCTTACCGATGAGGATGCCGTCCAGTGGGCTATAGACTATCTTCATGGCGGCGGGCAGGCAGGCTAGGCAAAAACGATAGAGTATGGTTGGTCGGGGCTTGATATGGACCGCTTGAGCTTCAGGTTATGGCTGGTGGCGAGCGTTACGCTGGCCTTGGGCGCGGTAATAATCCGTCTGGCCTGGGAGGCGGCTTACACCACTACGGCAGGCAGTATGGTCATCATAGCCCTGCTTATGCTGGCTATTCTCGGTATCTATGCCCTTTTCCTGTATCTTATAATCAAACCCAGCCGGGGGAAAATGACCAGTTTGCCGGTCAAGGTATCGTTTACGGTGATAATTACCGCCGGTCTTATCAGCGGCATCATCCACTTCGTCCGCTTTGTTCCCTCGCCCGAGGCCTTCTTCCCACTAAGCGTGGTAATAGCTACCCTGCTCCTGGTGGCGGGGGTTATCGCCTACCTGCTGGCGCTCGGGCTTATCTGGTCAATACATAAGGCCGGGAAATAGGCAGCCCTGTTACTATTGGCTTCTATTTGACCATATTATCGGTAGTAGCCTATAATTCATAGACAATTCCGGGGTAATCCCTTGTAATACTATGAGCGTATCACAACAACTTGAAGAGATAAGAAAGGCGGCGATTGGGGAGCTGGGCGGTACCGGCGATGCCAGGGAACTGGAAGCCTGGCGGGTTCGCTATTTAGGCAAAAAGAGCCTGCTGAATGAGGTCCTGCGTAGCCTGTTTCGGTTACCCCTTGAGGAGAGAAAGGCGGTGGGCGCCGCCGCCAACAGGCTCAAGGCTGATCTGGAGAACGAGCTGGGCCAGAAGGAGCAGGTGGTTCGTCAGGATAGACTGGCAGCGTCGGCTGGAGGAAAGGATATCGATATATCCCTGCCCGGGCGCTCCTTCACCGCCGGGCGGCTGCACCCGGTTACCCGGGTGTATTATGAGATAAACGATATCTTTGTCTCTATGGGCTTTGAGGTGGTTGAGGGGCCGGAGGTAGAGTGGGACTACTATAACTTCGAGGCGTTGAACATTCCCAAGGAGCACCCAGCCCGCGATACCATGGCGACGCTCTGGATAGACAGTGAGGCGGGGAGTGGGGGCAGGTCAAGGCTGTTGCGCACCCACACCTCGCCGATGCAGGTTCGGGTTATGGAGAAGGTGCGCCCTCCGCTGAGGATAGTGGTACCGGGTAAGGTGTACCGCTATGAGGCTACCGATGCCACCCATATCCCTATGTTCCATCAGCTTGAGGGCCTGGCGGTGGACGAGGGTATTACTATGACTGACCTTAAGGGGACGCTCTACGAGTTTGCCCGCCGCTTCTTCGGCGGAGATAGGCGGGTGCGCTTTCGCTGTGACTACTTCCCCTTCGTTGAGCCCGGCGTTGAGATGGCGATTGAGTGCATTGTCTGTAAGGGGGAGGGGTGCCGCCTGTGCGGCTCCAGCGGCTGGATTGAAATACTGGGCGCCGGTATGGTCCACCCCCGGGTGCTGGAGCGGGTGAACATCGACCCCGAGGTCTACTCCGGCTTTGCCTTCGGCATGGGTATCGAGCGCATCCCGATGTTACGCTACGGCATTAACGATATCCGCCTGTTTTACGGCAGTGACCTTAGATTCTTGAGGCAATTTTAGGGCTATGAAGGTTCCGGTTAAGTGGCTCAGGGACTATGTTGATATAGACCTGCCGCTGGCAGAGGTTGCCCGGCGGCTGACGATGGCCGGTACCGAGACCAGCCTGCTGTCGCTGGGGCAAAGCTGGCAGGGGGTGGTCGTCGGACAGATAATAGCCGTAGAGCCACACCCTAATGCTGAACGCCTGCGCCTGGTGACCGTAGACCTGGCTACGGAAGAGCAGACGGTGGTCTGCGGCGCGCCCAATCTCCAGATTGGCGATAAGATAGCCTTTGCCCCTGTCGGCACCGAGCTTATCGATGGGCATACTGGCGAAAAAGCGGTTCTCAAGAAAGCCAAGATTCGTGGCGTTGCTTCCTGCGGCATGGTCTGCTCGGAGAAGGAGCTGGGTATATCCGATAGCCACGAGGGGATTATGGTTCTGCCTTCCGAGGCGCAGCCGGACACACCACTGTCTGAATTTTTAAACGATATGGTGCTTGACCTTGAAGTAACCCCCAACCGCCCTGACCTGCTGTCGGTAATCGGCGTCGCCAGGGAGGTAGCCGCTCTCACCGGGCAGTGTGTCTCTCTTTCCGAGCCCGGTTTTGAGGCTCGGGGAGACCCGATAGAAGGGCAAATATCGGTCGAGATAACCGATCCCGATCTGTGCCCCAGATACTGCGCCAGCTTAATAAATGGTATAAAAATAGCCGAGTCCCCCGAGTGGTTAAAGCAGCGTCTCACTAGCTCGGGCATGCGCCCGATAAACAATATCGTGGATGTTACCAACTACGTTATGCTGGAATACGGGCAGCCTCTACACGGTTTTGATTATCATAAAATCAGTGATAAGAAGATTATCGTGCGCCGGGCGAAAGATGGCGAGGTTATGGTTTCTCTGGATGGGGTAGAGCGGAACCTTAGCAGAGATATGCTGGCCATCGTCGATAGCCAGCGGGCGGTAGCCATTGGCGGCGTTATGGGTGGTGCCAACAGCGAGGTGAGCGAAGAAACCACATCAATATTGCTGGAAGCGGCCAGTTTTAACCCGGCAAGCATTCACTTTACCAGCCACAGACTGGGTCTGGTAAGCGAAGCCAGTATGCGCTTTGAGCGGGCCATCCGTTCCGAGCTGGCACTGCCGGCGCTGAAACGGGCGACTCAGCTTATTGTACAACTGGCTGGCGGCAAAGCCGCCCGGGGTCTGATTGACATCTACCCGGGGAGGCAGGAGTGGAAACCCATTCTGCTGAGGGCTAGCAGGGTGAACCGCCTCCTGGGCGTTGAGTTTGACCCAAGACAGATAACGGATGCCCTGGTATTGCTTGGCTTTGACATAAAGCCAGCCTCTTCGGCTTCAGAGTTTCTGGTCGCTGTTCCATACTGGCGCAGCGATATAAGCCTTGAGGTCGACCTGATAGAGGAGGTCGCCCGTGTTATCGGCTATGATAGGATTCCGACAACCATGCTGGCCAGTCCGTTACCACAGCAGAACCCCAAACCCATCATCGGGCTGAGGAGGAAGGTAAGCCAGATTCTTACCGGTTTCGGTTTTCAGGAGGTGATAACCTATTCGTTGACCAGCCGTGAGATTATGAAAAAGGTCTTTCAACGCCCCTTTGAGCCGGAGCCTATACGTCTGGCTAACGCTATGACGATGGAGCAGGAGTACCTCCGCACCAGCCTCAGGGGCAACCTTTTAATTGCCCTGGCCGCCAACAGGCAGCATGAAGACGGGCCGATAATGCTCTTTGAGCTGGGCAGGGTATACCTCCCTCGCGATAACGACTTGCCCGATGAGCCCGAGGTACTGTGTGGTTTTTTGAGTAGCTCCGGGGTGGAAAAAACGTGGCACGATAGCCAATATCCCCTCGATTTCTTTGATGCCAAGGGGGCGGTGGAGGGTTTGCTGTCTCAACTGGGGCTCGAAGCCAGCTTTGAGGAAAGTGATGACGATGGCTTGAGGCCGGGTAGGCAGTTGTCTATATTGGTCGGCGGTGACAGGCTCGGGGTTGTCGGCGAGTTACACTCCGGGGTAGCTGAGGCCTTTGATATTTCCGGGGAGGTCTATCTCTTTGAGATGGACATGGCGGCGCTTTTGCCCCATACCCTCGGCTATAAGAAATTCCAGCCGATACCGCGCTTCCCGTCTGTGGTTCGGGATATAGCCCTGGTGCTTGATAACGATGTCACCCATCAGCAGGTGGTGGATATTATTCAGGGCTTTCCATTGGTTAATAAGGTATCCCTATTTGACGTCTATACCGGCAAGCAGCTGCCGCCGGGCAAGAAGTCCCTTGCCTATCGCATTAGCTTCCAGTCGCCGGACCACACCCTGACCGACGAAGAGGCCAATAAAGTCCAGCAGCAGATTCTGGACAAGCTGTCCGGTGAGCTGGGGGCTACCCTGCGCACTTGATATAAGCTCCTTGATTATATATGTTATAATCATTATATAAACAAAGGGAGGTGGTTTGCGGTGAAAGAATTAGAAAAAGAGTTTGATTATTACTTAAAGCACCAAGACGAACTCGTTAAAAAATACAATGGGAAATTTATTGTAATAAAAGATTGCGCTGTAATTGGTGATTATGATTCAGAGTTAGAAGCAGTTGAGAAGACTACAGAAAAATACGAGTTGGGCACTTTTTTAGTTCAAAAATGTGAACCTGGTAGCGAAAGCTATACCCAGACATACCATTCAAGAGTATTGTTTGCATAGGGAAGCTTTATGCAAACAAAAGTAGATGCATTCACCTCAAAATATCCTGGAAGATCAAGAGTATTAGCTAATAAGGTACATATTTCTCAAGCTTTTCTATCTAAAGGCTCATCTGTGCGTAGACCCGAAAATGCAAAAGAGTTTGCAGCTATTTGGGATACTGGGGCGACTGGTTCGGTTATCACTAAAAAAGTTGTTGATGACTGTAAATTAAAACCTATTGGTATGGCTAAAGTAAGCACCGCCCAAGGAGAAACAACAAAAAATGTATATCTTGCGAGTATCTTTTTACCTAATAAAGTTGCTTTTCCTCAAGTAAGAGTGGTTGAGGGTAATATTACTGGTGACTTTGAAGTACTAATAGGCATGGATATAATAAGCCAAGGTGATTTTGCAGTAACTAACAAAGATGGAAAAACAGTATTTTCCTTTAGAATGCCGTCTATTGAATGCATTGATTTTGTAAAACAGAGACCACCCGGAGCTATGCCTCAGACTATAAGCTCTACACCTAAAGTTGGCAGAAATGACCCTTGTCCATGTGGTAGTGCAAAAAGTATAAAAAGTGCTGCGGTAAGTAAATTAGCTTTTAGCTAACTCTTTTATCCGGTTAACCGCTTCCTCAAGCGGTACTATTTTAGCTTTCTTCTCAGAGCGTAACTTTAGCTCAACGCTGTTTTTCTCTAGTGTGCGCGGGCTGATGGTTACCCTTATGGGTATCCCCAGCAGGTCGGCGTCGTTGAACTTGATTCCCGGGGACTCGATTCGGTCGTCAAAGAGCACTTCCAGCCCTTGCCCCTCAAGCTCGGCGTAGAGGTTCTCCGTAGCCTTGAGCACCTCGGGGTTTTCCATAAATAGAGGGCAGAGGTAGAGCTGGTATGGAGCAACCGACATCGGCCAGATGATGCCCTTATCATCGTGGTTAAGCTCCACAATAGCCGCCATAAGACGGCCGATACCGATGCCGTAGCAGCCCATGACAATGGGGTGCGAAACGCCGCTGGCATCTATGTAAGAGGCGCCCAGCTTTTCGCTTAGGAAGGTGCCCAGCTTGAAAACATGACCGACCTCAATCCCCTGTGTGGCAAGTAATTTGCCGCTGCACCTGGGGCAGCCTTCACCGGCGTGAGCCAGGGCGATATCCGCCACTAGGTCAGCCTTGAAATCCCGGGGGTAGTTGACATTCTTAAGGTGGGTATCGGCTTTGTTGGCACCGGCGACGAAGTTCGTTCCCGAGGTTACCGATTTGTCGGCGACAATCCTGACATTCTTTAAGCCTACCGGTGACGCCGAGCCGGCGACGATACCGGCGGCAATAGCCTCGTCCTCGCCAGCCATGCGGAGCTCGGAGCAGCGCAGCAGGTTCTTCAGCTTTACCTCGTTGACCTCAATGTCGCCCCTGATAACCACGAAAATGAGCTTGCTGTCGGCAACATAGAAGACGGCTTTCAGGGTCTGGCTCTGAGGGACACCGAGAAAGGCTGATACCTCTTCAATTGTATAATAGCCGGGCGTAGCCACTTCTTCTATGGGTAGTGGCTGTCCGCCGTCTGCCTTGTCTTTGATGCTTTCTGCCTTCTCGGCATTGGCGGCGTAGTCACAGCCATCGCAGTAGATGATCTCGTCCTCGCCGCTTTCGGCGATGACCATGAACTCGTGGGAGTCCTTGCCGCCGATGGCGCCGCTGTCAGCCTCTATAAGGATGGCTGGCAGACCACAGCGCTTGTAGATATTACTATAGGCGTTCAGTATTTTGCCATAGCTCTGCCCCAGCCCGTCCTCGTCGGCGTCGAAGCTATAGAGGTCTTTCATGGTGAACTCCCTCACCCTTATCAGTCCGCCTCTGGGCCTCGGCTCATCGCGAAACTTGGTCTGGATCTGATAGAGAAGTAAGGGCAGGTCGCGGTAGCTCTGCACGTTGTGGCTGACAAGCTCGGTGATGACCTCTTCGTGCGTTGGGCCGAGGGCTAGCTGGCGCTCCTTGCGGTCGTATAGGGTAAAGAGACCCTTGCCGAAGGCGAGGTCGCGTCCTGTTTTCTGCCACAGCTCGATGGGCTGGAGCACAGGCATAGATAGCTCCTGGCCGCCGGCTTTATTCATTTCGTCGCGGACGATGCTCTCTATTTTTCCTATCACCCGCCAGGCTAAAGGCAGATAGGAGTAGATGCCAGCCGCCAGCTGGCGTATCATGCCGGCTCTAAGCAATAGCTGGTGGCTTACCGTATCCGCTTCGGCCGGTATCTCTCGCTGTGTTTTACCGAATAACTTTGATAGACGCACCGGCTCTACTCAAACTCCTTTCTGGATATGGAGATAAAGACAACCGCCAGTACTCCCAGAATCTGTGACGGGAAGACGGAGCAAATAGAGCCAGCCAGCGCCATTCCCCACCCCCGCCTCTGAATGGCGTAAATACCACCTACGATGGCTACTATATTAACGCATAGCAGGGGTATGGCTATTATGCCGATTATGGTTAAAGGCAGACCTGCCTGCCAGTAGCCCAGGGAGCTCAGAACGTCGCGGGCTATGGCGGCGCCAAAGATGCTGCCAAAGGTAAGGAAGAAGGCGATGGTAATAAAGCCCAGTGCCCCGGAGATGATGCTTAGAATGCCGCCGGCTGTTGGCATCCAGGTCTTGGGTGCCGGTTTCGGGGCGTCGTCTGGTTGCTGTGACACTTTTTTAGTCCCTCCGTGTCGGTTAAGCTGTAACGAGATTGGTGATTACCAGAATTAAACCATATCGGGTGGATTTATGCCAGTCCTATTGATATTTCTCCTTGAGGGTGGTGGGCGGGAATAGATAGTAGAAAATCTCTCTCTTAATTCCACTTACCGAGGGTGGGCTCGGGTGGGAAAGAAAAGCTAAAGAAAGCTGAGGGGTGGGGTGGCTTTCACCCCAAGCCAGTCCTTTTATCAGAACAACCTCTCCCCCTTAATCCCCCTCTCCTTGTAAGGAGAGGGGGAGATATAAAAAGAGGGGCTTTGCCCCTCTTAAACGCCCCTGATTATAATAAACTTGCCCCTCTTAAACTTCCCCATTATCTTGTCATTTTTCTAACAAAGGTTATCAAGAATAGGGCAATAGTGAAAACTCCAATAAATGATTCAAGAGCACCGAAACCTTGCACCCATCCGATTGGTGGGGATGCCCAATTTCCATATCCTAGAGCTGTGAATGAGACAGCACTATAATATAGAGAATATGGTAGAGTTAGTCCTCCGAGTAGGTAATAGACCGCTGCAAGGCCAAATACAACTGATGCTGCCCAGCCGATAACTCTTAACGGTTTTTCACCATAGCCACAGATGAGAGAAATAAACTTAGACCATGCCCAATGGAATGGTTTTCTGGGGAAGATGGCTTTTGACAAATCCTTAGGCTTGAAAGGGAGAAGCAACTCTCTAAAGGGCTTACTTTTGTTGCCCTGCCACCAAAAGTTCTTTCTTTTTGCTGTCATCTCCCGAAAGAAGAACTCTCCCGCTATGTCATATATTCCGGCATTAATATGCCACATCTTCAGCTGTCGATAGATATCTGAAGCCCATAAGAAATACTGTTTTGACTCCTCTCCCATGGTGTAGCTTCCCCAGTACACTCTCACTAGCTTAGTATTAGGGGAAAACACAGTTTCGTGTAAATGAACTCGCTCTAGGTTAGCTCTAGTTAGGTCAGTTTCCTCTAGCTGGGCATGCTGCAAACGCGCTTCCTCTAGGTGCGCATTTCGTAAATCAGCCTTCTCAAAGTTAGTGTCCCTCAAATTAGCCCCTTCGAGATGAATGTATCGAAGACGAGCATCATTAAGGTTAGCTCCTCTTAAAATTGCCCCCTCTAAATGAGCATGTGTTAAATTGGCTCTATACATTTGAGCATTACTCATCTTTGCTTTTTGGGCTTGAGTGTTTCGTAAATCAGCTTCTTCAAGGTGAGCTCTATTCAGCTTAGCTCCCTGAAGGTCGGCGTATCGTAACTTAGCCCCTTGTAGGTGAGCGTCAGATAGATTTGCTCTTGCAAGTATGATTCTATTAAGGTTAAGACCACGCAAGTCAACGCTTTCCTCAAATACTTTTCCTGAAAGGTCAAGACCCTTGGCTGCGCTACCGTGTCTTCTTATTCGCCTGAGCACATCTTCGCGGGTGTAGGGATTTTGTCTTGTTCCGTCTCCCATAGCTTAAAACCCCTCCACCTCCCTCATCAGCACGCTTACAAAGTCCTTTTCCTCAATTACCCCAATCTTTTTTCCCTTCTTAAAAAGGACGGCTCTGCCCTTGCCGCAGGCGATACCGATATCGGCGTCTCTGGCTTCGCCGGGTCCATTGACGACGCAGCCCATCACCGCCACCTTTATCGGCTTGTTAATCTTCAGCAGCCGTTCTTCCACTTCCCTTGCCAGACGTATAATATCAACCTCAGTCCTTCCACAAGAAGGACAGCTGACCAGAACCGGGCCGCGCTGGCGCAAATCGAGGCTCTTCAGGATTTCGTAGGCGGCGATTACCTCTTCCCTGGGGTGGGCTGAGAGCGATACCCTGATAGTATCGCCGATGCCCATATAGAGCAGGGGGCTGATGCCGGCGACGCTGCGGATGATACCGCTCCTGGGTGGGCCGGCTTCGGTAATGCCGATATGCAGTGGGTAGGGGATTTTCTCAGCGATGTCCCGGTAGGCTTCTATGGTCGTCGGCACGTCGAAAGCCTTGAGCGAGACCTTTATTAAATCAAAGTCCAGCTTTTCCAGCAGTCTGATGTGCTCCATCGCCGCCGCCACCATCTTTTGGGCGGTGGTCAGCTTGGGGTCGGCTGTTCTGGGCAGGCTGCCGGCGTTCACCCCGATGCGGATGGGGATACCCCTCTCTCTGGCGGCTCTGGCGATGACGGTAACCTTCTCCGGCTGGCTGATATTGCCCGGGTTCAGCCGCAGCCCGTCGACGCCGGCGGAGATAGCCGCCAGCGCCAGCCGGTGGTCGAAGTGGATATCGGCGATAAGTGGTATGGAGATCCCTTTCTTAATAGCCGATAGGGATTCGGCGGCTTCTCTATCGGGTACAGCCACCCGTACTAGCTCACAGCCACAGTCTTCCAGCTCTTTAATCTGGTTGATGGTTGACATAACATCTCGGGTATCGGTCTTGGTCATAGACTGGACTATGATAGGGGCGCCGCCGCCGACGGTTACACTACCGATTTTGATTGGCTTGGAGACTCGCCGTTGGTTCATGGTATTATGCTCTCCCCGCTTATGATACGCATGATGTCCTGGAAGGTAACCGCCAGGATGAATGCCATCAGCATGGCAAAGCCGATTAGATGTACCAGCCCCTCTCTCTTGGGCGAGATACGCTTGCCACGGCGAACCCACTCCAGGAGGACGAAGGCGATTCTGCCGCCGTCCAGCGCCGGCAGTGGCAGGAGGTTCAATATAGCCAGGTTGAGACTGAAGAAGGCAGTCCACTCCAGAAGCGGGCTGATGCCGGCTTTAGCCACCTCGCCGGTTATCTGGGCGATGCCCACCGGCCCGGCAACGCCACCGACGGTGGCAGTACCGATGAACAGGCTGAGTATGGCATTCTTGAACAGCACCATAGTTTCTACAGTCTGTCCTACTCCCATGGGTATTGCCCGCCAGAAGGGTTCGCTCTGGCTCTCTACAATCGGGTCTTTAGTGGTTACAGCCACCCCGATGGCACCCTCGCCTTCCGGCGGTCTCCATCTGGGGCTCAGCTTTATCTCTTCCTGGCTGGCGTCGTCGTGCTCCACCAGCATGGTAATTTCACCACCCAGGTTGAGCTGGATATAACGGCTCAGGTCTGACGTATTGTTTATGGTCTTATTATTTATACTGAGAATAGTATCCCCGGCTCTGATGCCGGCTATAGCGGCCGGTGAGTTTTCAGCTATTTCCTCGACGGTTACCTGCCCCATTACCACATCGTGGGGAACCATAAAGGCGATTGACAGCAGCAGGAAGGGGAGTATGGCGTTCATCAGCGAGCCGGCGCTCAAGACCAGCAGTCTGGTGCCGACGCCCTTGCTGGCGAGGCTGCGCTCTACCTTCGGGTCTTCCTCGCCAGACATCTTGGTGAAGCCGCCCAGGGGTATGGCGTTCAGCGAGTATGTTGTCTCGCCGCGCTTTATGCCGAATAGCCGGGGAGGATAGCCCAGCCCGAACTCCTCCACCTTGACACCGCAGGCTTTGGCGGTGGCGAAGTGCCCCAGTTCGTGGGCGATGATAACTATAGCCAGGACGCCGAAGAAAGCGAGGACGGTTATCACTATATCCATTACGACCTGTCTCCAGGGGCGAGCTCATAGGCTTTTTCTCTAGCCCAGGCATCGGCGGCGGTTATTTCTTCTATGATGGGGTGGGCTACAGGATGGTGCTTTTCTAGCACCTGCTGTATCAGGGCGGGAATATCTAAAAACTTAATACGGTTGGCCAGGAATAGCTCGACGGCGACCTCGTCGGCGGCGCAGAGCACGGCGGGGTAGGTGCCGCCCTTTTTACCGGCTTCAATAGCCAGACTAAGGCAGGGGAAGGTTTCCAGGTCAGGCTCCTTGAAATCGAGGTGGCTGATAAGGCTCCAGTCAATCTTGGGCAGTACCGGGTTGGGCAGGCGTTCCGGGTAGGTCAGGGCATACTGGATGGGCAGACGCATATCGGGCCGGCTAAGTTGGGCTTTAGCCGAGCCGTCGCTGAACTCGACTATAGAGTGGACGATGCTCTGGGGGTGGACCAGAACGCTTATACTTTCAAAGGGCATAGCGAACAGCCAGTGGGCTTCGATAACCTCCAGCCCCTTGTTCATCAATGTCGCCGAGTCGGTAGTAACCTTCTTCCCCATCTGCCACGATGGGTGCTTCAGTGCCTGCTCGGCGGTTACGTTCTCCAGCTGGGCAGTGGTGAAACAGCAGAAGGGCCCCCCGGAGGCAGTCAGGATGAGGCGGGAAGCTGGCGTGGCTTCACCCTCGAGGCACTGCCAGATAGCGCTGTGTTCACTATCGATGGGCAGAATTCGGGCGCCGTTTGCCTTGGCTTCGTTCATGATAATCTCTCCGGCGGTAACTAGGGATTCCTTGTTGGCTAGAGCGATGTCCTTGCCTGCCCTGATGGCGGCCAGTGTCGGGCTCAGGCCAGAGCTTCCCGATATGGCGGTAACCACGGTATCCACCCGGGGGTGGGCCGCCATTTCCTCCATAGACAGGAACTGGTAGTTTCCGCTTTTGGGGTTGTCTTGACCTTCCCGGTAGTAGACGAACCTGGGCTTGAACTCTTTAACCTGTTTTTCCAGCAGGGCGAGGTTGCCGCCGGCTGCCAGCCCGACTATCTCAAACCTGTCGGGAAAGGCACGGACTACCTCCAGCGTCTGCCGGCCTATGGAGCCAGTGGAACCCAGCACCGCCAGCCGTTTTACTATACCAGCCATATCACATAATAGTATACCACTACGCCGGCAAAGACAACGCTATCCATGCGGTCGAGGAAGCCGCCGTGACCCGGCATGGCGTTGCCCGAGTCCTTCACCCTCATATTGCGTTTGAAAAGGGACTCGAACAGGTCGCCGATTTGCCCAAAAACGCTGACGGCGATTGCCAGCGGTAGTGCCGCCACGTAGCCGATAGGCAGGTCGAGGAGCATAACAAGAAGCAGGCTGGCTATAATAGCTCCGATAACGCCGCCGATGGCGCCCTCACGGGTCTTTTTAGGACTGATGTCGGGGGCGAGGGGGTGCCTGCCCCAGGCTCTGCCGATAAAGTATGCCGCCGAATCGGAGGCAAAGGTGACGAAAAGAGCAAAAAGCACCCAGTCGCGGCCGGATTCCAGCCCCCTCAGGGCGACGAAGTGGCTCAACAGCCAGCCGATATAGAGAATGCCGGCTATCGTCCACGCCCAGCTGGCAAAAGCGTCTTCCTTCCGGCGGCGGGCTAAAAGCCAGAGCGGGGGCAGGACTACCGCCGAGGTTAATAGTAATGGGTTGATATAAGCCCAGCTACAGTGCGGGCTGATGATAAATAGCAGTGTCCAGATAAGCCCGAAGCAGGTGAGAGGTTCTACCCGGGATGTTTTAACCGCTCTATAGAACTCCAGGGCTGCCAGCACTCCCCAGATGGCTGTTACTACAGTAAGCCAGGGCAGTGGCTCATCAAACCAGACGGCGGCTATCAGAACGGGCAGAAGGCAGACCGCCGTGATAACCCTTTTCTTGAGCATTTTACACTCTGCCGAAACGCCTCTGCCTCTGGCTATAGACTGCCAGCGCCTTCTCAACCTCTCTGGTGTTGAAGTCCGGCCAGAGCACCTCGGTAAAGTAGTATTCGCTGTAAGCCGATTGCCACAGCAGGAAGTTGCTGATGCGTAGCTCGCCGCCGGTGCGGACGACCAGGTCGACATAGGGCAGGTCGGCGGTGTAGAGGTGGCTGTTGAACAGCTCCTCGTTTACGTCCTGCGGGGATATGCCTTCTGCTATGATATTACGCACTGCGTCCAGGATTTCGGCCCGCCCCCCGTAGTCGAAGGCGAGGCTCAGGTTCATTCCGGTATTGTTTTTAGTCAGCTCGGTAGCCATCTCTATTGCCAGCTTAAGGCCCTGCGGCAGCCTTTCCAGGCGACCTATGTGGTGAAACTTGACACCGTTTTGGTGCAGTTCAACGGTCTCTTTCTCAATCGACTCGCCCAGTATCTTGAGCAGGCTGTTTACCTCTATCTTGGGGCGGTTCCAGTTCTCGGTAGAGAAGCTGTAGAGGGTAACATAGTTTATATGGTATTCCCCAAGGCATTTGACTAACGAGCGGGTGCTCTCTATACCGGCGCAGTGGCCTTCGATACGGGGCAGGTGGCGCTGTTCCGCCCAGCGGCCGTTGCCGTCCATAATAAAGGCTATATGGTTGGGCAGACGGGCAAATTTCTTCATGGCTTTCTTCCGGCTTCTATTGTATCACAATATGGCGGGACTATTTACAGATTTGCGGGGGATTATACAGACCGCTGAATGGCTCTTACAAAAAGGGGCTATTATAGCCCTTTAATTTGTTGGTGTGGACAGGTAATATTTCTACTTTGGTGCTTCCCTGAACCGGCTAGACCTCCAGAAGCTCCCTTTCTTTCTCCTGCCTGGCTTGCTCGGCGCCATCGATAAAGCTATCGGTGAGCTTCTGCAGCATATCCATAGCGCGTTTTTGCCCGTCCTGTGATATTTCCTTGTTCTTTTCCAGCCGCTTCAGCTCATCAGCGGTGTCACGCCTCAGGTTGCGTATGGCTATTTTGCCTTCCTCCACCCTCCTTCTGACTATCTTAATCAGCTCCTGCCTTCTCTCCTCGGAGAGCGGGGGGATGTTCAGGCGAATGATATTGCCGTCGATGTTTGGCGTCAGTCCCAGGTTGGACTTCAGGATGGCTTTTTCTATGCCCCTGATACTGCCCGGGTCCCAGGGCTGGATGATGAGCAGGTTGGCTCCAGATGACGAGATGCCGGCAATGTGTTTCAGCGGAGTGGCAACGCCGGCATAGTCTACCTTGATGTGCTCTATCAGGGCGGGGGTAGCCCGGCTGGTGCGTATGGTGGCTAATTCCCGAAGCAGGGCATCGCTAGATGCCTGCATCTTTACCCCGGCTTCGGCTAGAACCTCGTCAGACACGCTATTTCTCACTGTTTATCAGAGTGCCGATAGGCTCGCCGGTTATGGCGAGCTCGATACTGCGGTTGGCTTGCAGGTCAAAGACGATTATGGGCAGTTTGTTTTCCAGACACAGGGAAAGAGCGGTGGAGTCCATTACCTGGAGGCGCATATTGAGAGCCTCGAGGTAGGTCAGGTGGTCGAACTTCTTGGCGTTGGGGTCCTTGTTGGGGTCGGCGCTGTAGACACCGTCAACGTTGTTCTTGCTCATAAGCAGAACACCGGCTTCAACCTCTATCGCCCTCAATGCGGCGGCGGTGTCGGTGGTCATATAGGGGTTGCCGGTGCCTCCGGCGAGTATTACAGCTCTGCCTTTTTCTAAATGGCGGATTGCCCGCCGCCTTAAATAAGGCTCGGCGACCTGTTCAATAACTATTGCCGATTGCGTCCGGGTAACGATGCCCTCCCTTTCCAGGGCGTCCTGCAGGGCAAGGGCGTTTATCACGGTTGCCAGCATGCCGGCGTAGTCAGCGGTAACGCGGTCTATGCCGTCCTTTGCCGCCTGAGCCCCGCGCCAGATGTTGCCGCCGCCAACGACGATAGCCACCTCCACCCCCATAGCCACAATACTGCTAATCTGCTTGGCTATGCGGGCTGTGGTGGAGGCATCGATACCGTAGGCTGTCTTGCCACTGAAAGCCTCACCGCTCAGTTTAAGCAGGACTCGTTTGTACTTGACATCGGACATCTTCATACTGCCTGGTTGCCCAGCTCGAACCTGGCAAATCGGCTGACCCTGATATTCTCTCCCACCTTAGCTATAGTTGCAACGATAATATCCTCTATGGTTACACTGGGGTCTTTGATGTAGGGCTGTTTCAGCAGGCAGGCGGTGGTAGCTTCTATATCAGCCTCCTGCCCTTTTGGTATTTCATCTTCCGAGACGAACTGGGGGCACATAGCGGCTACCTGCATCGCCAGGTTGTGCGCCAGCTCCTTGAATTCATCGGTTCGGGCGACAAAATCGGTTTCGCAGTTGAGCTCAACCATCGCCCCGATACGGCCGCCGGCATGTACATAGGCTTCAACTAGTCCCTGTTTGGTAACTCGCTTCGCCTTTTTGGCGGCTTTAAGGAAGCCCCTCTCTTTTAGCATAGTGAGTGCCTTTTCCATATCTCCGTCAGCTTCGAGCAGGGCGTTATGGCATTCCATAACGCCGGCACCGCATTGGCCTCTGAGCTCTTTTATACTGGATTTTGAGATAGACACCTCTTCCTCCCTGCTTTATTTCTCTTCTTCGGTGGTCGCTTCCGTAGATTCGATGGGTTCGGCAGTATCGGCAGTCTCAGCCTGTTCCAGGCTGGCTTCCTGTGTTTCCCCGGCTGGTGTTAATACCTCTTCCCCCGATTTGCCCTCGATGACGGCATCGGCTATTTTACTGGTCATAAGCTTGATAGCCCTTATGGCGTCGTCATTGGCTGGAATGGGAAAGTCTATATCGTCTGGGTTGCAGTTGGTATCGACAATGGCGACTATCGGTATGTCTACCCGTCTGGCTTCGGCAAGGGCAATGGCTTCTTTTGTCGGGTCGACGACGAATATGGCGTCCGGTAGACTGGTCATCTCTTTGAAACCGCCCATAAACTTGTTGAGGCGTACGATTTCCTTGTTGAGCTTCAGGGCTTCTTTTTTAGGCAGGCGGTTGAAATCGCCCCTGGCTTGCTGGTCTTCTAGCCGAACCAGGTGGTCTATCCGTGACTGAATAGTGGAGAAGTTGGTTAGTACTCCGCCTATCCAGCGCTGGTTGATATAGTACATGCCACAGCGTGTGGCTCCTTCCTCTATAATATCCTGGGCTTGCTTCTTGGTGCCGACAAAGAGAATCTTACCGCCTTCGGCAACCAGCTCTTTGATGAACTGGCAGGCTCTGTCCAGCATGCTGGCCGTCTGCTCTAAATCAATGATATGGATGCCGTTGCGCTTGGTAAAGATATACTTCTTCATACGCGGGTGCCAGCGGCTGGTCTGGTGGCCGAAGTGCGCCCCGGCTTCTAAAAGCTCCTTTATTGTGGCTGTGCCTGGCAATAACGTAACTCCCTTCTAACTACCTGCATTAGCTTAACAGTATATCATACCCCCAGGTAGGCGGCAACAGCGTAACCGGAATAGCGGGTTCCGGCTATCTTGGCTGGTTATAATTTACAGGCTTTTGACCCACGCCACCGCATTCTTAAAGATTCCGAGCCCGTCTTCTTTATCGTCGCTTCTCTGGTGGGGCCATCTCGGGTGCTGGCTATTGCGGATGTGGCGCTCCGGGTGCGGCATCAGGGCGAAGATGCGCCCGGTGCTGTCGCAGATGCCGGCGATGTCTGCCATAGAGCCGTTGGGGTTGTGCGGGTAACCGGCTTGTCGGTTGCCCTGCCCGTCGGTGTAGTAGAGGGCTACATCCAGGCTGTTTATTACGGCAGTATCGGCAACGAGCTTGCCTTCACCGTGTGCTACCGGCAGGTAGAGACGCTCTATCCCCTTGGTGAAGACGCATCGGCTTTTGCCGTTGGCGACGAGGTATACCCAGCGGCACTCGAACCTGCCCGAGTCGTTTGTCGTCAGGGTCAACCGGTGATTGTTTCCCCCCTCGGGCAAAATGCCCGCTTTTACCAGCACCTGGAAGCCGTTGCAGATGCCCAGAATGAGGCAGCCGTTTTCAATGAAGCGCTCTATATCATCGCCCAGCTTCAGCCGTATTTCGTTGGACAGCACCCTGCCCGCCCCCAGGTCATCGCCGTAGGTGAAGCCGCCGGGGATGACCATTATCTGGTAGTCTGCCAGCCTTTGCTGGCGGCGAATCAACTGCCCGATGTGAACCAGCGACGTCTCCGCCCCCGCCTGCTGGAAGGCGAAGGCAGTCTCCCGGTCGCAGTTCGTTCCCGGGGCTCTCAGTATCAGCGTTCTTACTCCGGCCATAGTCTCTACCAGTCGAGCGGTTTTTGCCAGGCCTCCTTTAGCCTGTCTATTGACGCGTCCAAGACCCTGTTACCATTCAGCCCGTATACCTCAAGCATACCGGATGAGGTGACCTCTCCGATTTGTGAAAATACAGACTTGCCCATCGTCTTTTCAAACTCAGCCCTGTCTTCCGGGGCTATTTCCGCCAGGAAGCGGCTGTTCGATTCGGAGAAGAGGATGAAATCGTCGCGCTCGATAGCCTCTCTCAGCGGCACCTGCCCCAGCCTGATGGTCGCCCCCAGCCCGCCGGCGAAAGCCATCTCGGCGATGGCGACGCCGAGGCCACCATCGCTCAGGTCGTGGCAGGCTTTGACCAAACCCTTATCTGTAGCCAGCGCCAGGTTGTCCATAAGCTCTTTGGCCTGTTTCGGGCTTACCTTGGGCACCCTGTTGCCGGTAAAACCGAGGCTTCTAAAGTATTCCGAGCCGCCCAGTTCGTTATTAGTGGTACCGACAATATAGATAAGGTTGCTGGCGGCCTTGAGGTCCATTGATACTGCTTTATTGCTGTCCTCCATAACCCCTATCGCAGAGATGAGCAGGGTATCGGGGATGGATATGGTTTTACCTTCAAACTCAAACTCGTTGTTCAGACTGTCCTTGCCGGAGATGAAGGGTGTGCCATAGACGATTGCCATATCGTAGCACGCCTGGCAAGTGAGCACTAAGGCGCCAAGCCTTTCCGGGCGGCTGGTATTGCCCCAGCAGAAGTTGTCCAGCAGAGCCACCCGCTTGAGGTTGCCGCCGACGGCGATAATCTGCCTCAGGGCTTCGTCGATAGCCGAAGCCGCCATCCAGTAGGGGTCTATGTCACTGTATTTGGGGTTAATACCGTTGGCGATGATGACCCCTCTCTCTGAATTGAGCAGGGGGCGGATGATAGCGGCATCGCCGGGGCCATCGCTTTCCCTGCCGACCAGGGGCTTGAGGACACTGCTTCCCTGCACCTCGTGGTCGTACTGGCGTATCACCCATTCCTTGCTGCATACGTTCCACGAGCCGAGCACTCGAAGCAAGGCTTGGGTTAGATCCGGCGCTTTGAAATCCGGCTCGGTATGCTCCGGCTGTTGCCAGGCGGCTTCCAGTTCAAGTTGGGGCAGCCCTTTGTGGAGAAACTCCATCTCCAGGTCGCATACCAGGTTATCGTTATAGAAAAGCTTCAGCCTTTTATCATCGGTGAACTCGCCGATGACGGTCGCCTCGATGCCCTCGTCGGCAAAGAGGATTAGTAGCTCATTGGCGCACTCAGGAGCCACCGCCAGCAGCATCCGTTCCTGGGACTCGGATATCCATATCTCGGAATAAGAAAGCCCGGCGTATTTCAGCGGCACTCTGTCCAGGTAGATGCGGGCGCCGGTGTCGGCGGCCATCTCGCCTATAGCCGATGATAATCCGCCGCCGCCACAATCGGTTATACGGCGGAAGAGATTGCGGTCTCTGGCCTGAATCAGGGTGTCGATAAGTTTCTTTTCCACGATGGGGTTACCTATCTGAACCGAGCTGAAAGAAAGCTCGGTGGAGTCCTTGTTGAGCTGCTCAGAGGCGAAGGTAACGCCGTGGATGCCGTCGCGTCCGGTTTTGCCGCCAGCCACCACCACCAGGTCGCCGGGCATTTGTTGCCCCATCAAAGCCTGTTTTTTGGGCATCAGCCCAATGGTGCCGCAGTAGACTAGAGGATTGGCGACATAGCGCTCATCAAAGAGTATAGCGCCGTTAAGGGTCGGGATACCAAGGCGATTGCCGTAGTCGGCGACGCCGGCGCGGACACCCTTAAGCATGCGGCGCGGGTGAAGTACCCCCGGTGGTAGCTTATCGTAGGCTAAATCGGGCGGGCCGAAGCAGAAGACATCGGTATTGCAGATGGGCCAGGCGCTGAGCCCGGTGCCCAGCACGTCGCGGACAACCCCACCGATGCCGGTAGAAGCACCGCCGTAGGGTTCTATCGCCGAGGGGTGGTTGTGGGTCTCGACCTTGAAGCATAAAGCCCATTCGCCGTCGAAATCAATAACCCCGGCATTGTCCCTGAAGACGGACAGGCACCACGGTTTGTCTAGTTCCTCGGTTGCCTTCATAATGGTGCTCTTGAGCAGGTTGTCTATCGCCTCGCCGTTAAAGCTGATTTTACTCTTGAATGTCTTATGGACGCAGTGCTCCGACCAGGTCTGGGCCAGCGTTTCCAGCTCGGCGTCGGTGGGGTTCCGCCCCTGCCCGGTGAAATAGGCGGTTATGGCTTCAATTTCGTGGCTGTTAAAGCCGAACTGCCGGGCGATTTCCCGGTTGTTATCTGTTCCCAGCAGGTCTATATGCTCTAGCTTGAAGCTGTACTGGGGGTTTTCGGTAAAAACCACCGATTCTCTATCAACGATATGCTGGATAATCGGGTTGACCAGCAGCCGGCTGCAGATTGTCTCCAGTTGTTTTTCATCCAGCTTGCCTTTTATGAGGTAACACTGTGCTGTCTTTATCGCCCTGATGCCGTCGATGCCCAGGTCAAGCACTGCCTTCATCGCCGTCTCTTCCACCGGGTCGGCAACGCCGGCATTGTAGGCTACCTCGACCGAGTAGAATCCATCCCCGTTCTTACTATGGTTATCCGTGTCGGAGCGGTAGCCCTGGGTTATCGGGTCAGCCAAAAGGTTACAGCAGACAAGCTCCAGCTCCTCGGCTTTGAGCCTGGCATCCAGCCAGTAGACGTCCATTATGCGGACATCGGCGACGTCGCTTATACCAAGGTCGTAGATATCGCGTACAAGCCCCTGCCCTCTGGCATCGGGCAGATTCTCTTTAACATAAACCTCTACTCTATGCATCAGGCGATACTTTGTTTGAGGCATGATAGATGTAGGCTATATTGCAGGATGGTAGACGGCGGCTAATGAAGGTTGCCAATACTACCATCCCCTCGGTGACAGCAGTTCCTCATCGGGGATTTGCTTTATATCCAGCCCGGGCATAGCCTCTCCCAGCCCCTTTGATACCTCGGCGATGACCTGAGGCTCCTGGTAGTAGGTGGTGGCTTTAACGATAGCCCTGGCTATCTTTTCGGGGTCGGAGGACTTGAATATACCGGAGCCGACGAACACCCCCTCGGCACCGAGCTGCATCATCAGGGCGGCGTCGGCCGGGGTGGCGATAC
>SDBU01000311.1_pt1 | contig 69027 bp, 134 predicted proteins | sample 2277071 | NCBI WGS metagenome assembly SDBU01 (sample SAMN10397929, study PRJNA504765) | marine sediment metagenome | isolation source: marine sediment core GS08_GC12, 126 cmbsf | place: Arctic Ocean: Gakkel Ridge, Loki's castle | collected 2008 | reverse complement strand
CCCCAGGGGGGTACCCGCCTCCCCCCAGGTGAGTATGGGGGTGAAGTACTATCTTATTCGGAGTATCTTACTATGGAAGGAGTAGTGCAATGAACGACAAGTTACGTAGGGCTAGGGAAGTAGATCGCAGGCCCGTTGTTGGGGGTGTCAGGTACAGCGACACATTCAAGCTCAAGACTCCCATCAGCCGTGATGGGGAGTCCCGTGGTGGGCGTAAGGCCCGCCGTACATTCCGACGAGGAGGATAGTATGAACCAGTACCACAGTGGTATCTATGCGCAGGCACGTGAGGTAGACCGGAAGCTACGTCTTCCTGATCTACTGTCGTATGAGAAGCGCTCCCTGCTAGGCCGGAAGCTTGGCCTGCAGGTACAGGTCCTGGCTTCTCCCTCCATGAGGGCTGACCTGAAGCGCCGTGCTCTACAGCGCAAGCAGCAAGCTATCTGGGGGTAGTCCCTAGATAGTACAACTGAATAGCCCCGGCCCGCCCAGCCGGGGTATCTCTGTCTATGAACCTTCTCGTAGGCAGAGAGGCCCTTACTGGGCAAGAAAGGAGTCTGTGATGAAAATTAGCGACCATGGCGACTGGGTTGAGATCGAGCTAAAGACTGGACAGCACATCCTCGTCCAGGACTTTAGCAATAAGGGAGCCATTATCAAGCTTGGCGACCAAAATGGCAAAGAGCTTGGCCGGATGATGGTAGAGTTTCTTGAGAAGGATGTCATATTGCATATCTATGACAACTTCAAAGTCAAGATGGAATGGACTAAGCCTCTCTTTAGTAGTCTAAGATCGAGGAGAGGATAACTATAGGCACAGAAAGGAGATTGGCATGTCTACGTTATTCAAGATTTTAGAGGCGATGGTTTTAGAGTATGGGACAGAGAGAGTAAAATGTAGTCTGAATCTTGTACTCTCTGACTGGAACCTCAGCACAGAGCGTATTGATGAGCTGATTGTTGATAGAGGATGGCCTATCAAGAAGCTCAACCGTATCAAGATGGTTCGGTTGCTCGGTATTGAGAGTGGCCTTAAAGAGGCCAAAGACTGGGTAGAGCGCCACTACCCCAATCAGGGTTCCACATTCCAGAAAGGAGATTAGTACAATGGGTAAGCAAGGAAAGTACAAGCACTTGGAAGAGAAGGTTAAGCAGGACGTTCAGAACAAACCTTCTAAGCATGGGGGTCGTGGTAGGCCCACCGAGGTCCGTGTAATAGGAACCGAAAGGAGAAACTGATATAACTTATATAGGGTTTCACATATGGGGTCTCTGTATAGCTATCACCTTACAGAGGCCCTTCTTATTGGTGTGGAAGAAGGACACTATAAGGGAGGATCTCCAAGAAAGGAGTCTGTGATGAAAGTGTATAAAGTAGAGCGGGCAACTGACCACGCTGGGTGCTGGACCAGATGGTATATCCCGGAGGAGGCCATTCATCTAACAAGGCTGCGCCTTATGGCAATACGTGTTAGCTGGTGGAGGTTCGTGCTTACCAATCGTACTGAGTTACCACCATTCTAGGAGGGAGATAGATATGGCTGTTACAGAGTATAGGGGAAGATACGTGAACTTCAATAGTGGAGGCTCGTTCGCTGTAAAGATGGAGGAGTGGGATAAGATAGTAGCTAGGTGGGCACCGACGGGTCGTATTCGGCAGCTAGAGCGCCCATGCCATAGTAATGGCTGGGTAGGGAGAATATACCTCAATGAGTAACTTTCCAGCACACGATAGGGAGATTGAGAAGGTTGAACAGATGGGTATCGACGCAGCAGTAGAGCTGCTGTGGGAGCGGGACGCTGCAGTACGCAGGTTCCGATGGAATGACAGAGGTGTACTGTGGGCCAGGCACTTCAGGCTCATCGTAAAGAAAGGAGTCGAAGCATTGGGTGTTACCGTGAAGTGTGACGATATGGGGAACGTGCTGGAGGTGATTCCCCCTGTACTGGGGTACCTTAAGGACGCTTTAAAGAAGAAAGAACCAGTGAGTGTACCTGGTCTGGGAGAGGATATTAGCAGCCACGGTGAAGACCCCTGTACCACAGCACTAAGAAATAGCGGAAGGTTAGTTGACTATGATGAGTGGTGCGCTACTCACCCAGCAGACTAGTCACTGTACATCTTATTGGAAGTAGTGTATACTGTACAAGGAGGGATTAAATGATTATTAAAACCCGTTCAAAAGAAACTTTTGAAGTTGAGAGCTTTCTCTGGATTGAAAGCGGCAGTATAACGATCTTAGTGGTAGAAGGACCAGGAGGTCTGGTAGTAGAGAATTTCTCTGATACCCCTGGTGAGTTTAGGGGTGACAAGCCTGATGAGAGTCACAGATATCTATTTACTAGCTTAATAGGAAAGGAGGGTTAAATGAAACTGATATACTGTAAAGGGTGTCAGGACGTAATAAAACTGATAAGAGCATATCGCCAGTGTCGTTGTGGGCATTCCGGAGGCAGGTATCTCGACTACGCACACTCAGAGATATGGGGTAGTGCCATTCCCCTTGGCATAGACTACCGATCTCTTGGAGAGGCTCTTAAAGAGCGCCCTAAAGAGGGGAAAGGTAGTTTGTTTACTGCGTTCGTTATCCCGGAAGAGTGCGATACCGTAGAGGAGGTGTAACTATGAACGTTAAGGTCTACTACAGGGGATTAGGATGGTATTCCGGGAGAGTAAAGGGGAATACCCTAGTCTACAGTGCTGGTAAGGACGAGGGTGACCTGAAACTATGGGAAGATCAGCTATAAAGGAGGATTAAATGAAGTGTAAAGATTGTGACGTAGAGATGGGACGAGACAGAAGTAATGATTGGGGCAGCAAGTTTCATTCAGTATGGTACAAAGCATACTTTTGCCCCAAGTGCCTAGAGGTTAGGCATGTTTTCGTCGGACGCGAAAGAGGGAGAGTTAAATGACTGTAACAATCGTGGTAGCTGGTGAGGTGTGGTTTGAGGAGAGCGGAGTCACCGATTTCACTTTCACATCCGAGTACCTGGTCCTCTACGATAAGGAGGGGAAGGAGTACTCTGTCTTAATGAAGGACGTAGACGGGTTCATTGTTACTGATCACTAATCTCCCGGAGGAGTGAGATTGTAGGGAGAGATTGATGATTTTTTCTGTAAAGGAGAGTAAAATGAGGTACACTGTCTGTAAAGCACCAAAGATGAGACACTATCAACTGCATAACTGGTATAGTCCACCCGCATGGACTGCACTCTTGCTGTGTGAAGAGTGGTATCTTCAGGAAATAATCCTTCCACAACCAGGTATCTATGCCCTGGACGAGAGTGGAGAGGATATTGTGGCTGATTTCGCACTGAAACAGCTTGGAATTCACCCGGAAGATGATTCTTCCCCCATTTAAAGAAAGGACACTGTAAAAGATGAGTAATATATACCTAGAGCGCTTTGAAGAACGAGTTGATCAGTATGGATTAGATGGAGTTGCATTTAACACCAACGATATTGCCATCCTTGCCCTTGTTAAAGAGCTCCAAGGGGTTAAAACTGAGCTCCAAACCCTTAATGAGGCTCTTAGTAAGCTCACCGAGTACAATGGAACCTATTTAAGCGTGAAAAACTATGAAGTGTAGCCCCAAATGCCTTCGGCAACTGCCATTCAACTTAATTTGTACGTTCAAGAAATGTTGAACGTGAGGTATACGAAAATGAGATTGTCGGACCCTATGTAACATTTTTGTTGACCCCGTTGTGAAAGTGAACCTATTATAGAATGGAGGAAACAATGACCTTGAACGGGATGCAATGGAATTTAATAGCTATATGTGGAAAGTCTCACTCTCTTTCAGGTAAGTTCTTTACAGTGAAGAGTTTAGGACAGCACGAGAGAGATTGTTCTGTATGTAGTAGTGAGAGAGATTTTAATAGGGAGTATTGGGAAGAGATAGATGATATGCCAGATGATGCATTCTTTGCATTAGCAGCAGAACTAGGAGAGCTATAGATGAGTACAACATATCACGCAACACTTTCATTTGTGGTTGATCCACCACCAGAGACAATGGATATCCGTTGTCCGTTCTGCAAAGAGTGGATCGCCATTGAGGTAAGCACATCACTCTATGCTACTACAGGCTGTGAATTATGCGGTGCAGACCTGACAGTACGTGCCGAGATCATAATTGAGGGCAAGCCACAACTATAAGGGAGAGAATTGAATGAGTGACCTCTGTATGTAAGAAAGGAGAATTACCTTGTTACTAAAATCGAAGCTTGACGTAGCTTTTCATATTGGTTTGCTAATAGGTACATGGTCTACCCTTTTCTGGGTAGGAGTTTTAGACCTAAGTCCTTTACTTGCAGGAATAGGGCTTACTGTTATTACAGTGTTATTCTTACTGAGGGATTTCTATAGATTGGAGAGGAGATAAATGAGTGACTCTAGTAGGTATATGAAGGAGATGTATACAGTATTAGCTGACAGTTTTCTCTTGTTCTTTATGAAGGGTTACTCTGATAAGGATCTTAATACTATGTGGCACAAAATAACAGGAGAGCTATTTAAGAGAGGTTATTACCCTGAATGGGATAGTAATGTAGGTGAGTTCTATCTTGTTAAGGAAGGAGAGTAGTATGAATAGAGAAGAGACAATAGAAATGCTTGAAGAGAAGTACAGTTCCCCTGTTTGGGTAACCAGGAATGGGGAGCTAGTACCTCTTGCTATAATGAGTGAGAGACATATGCTTAATATTTACAGAAAGTATGCCACTGAGCTGAAGAAAATGAAGGAGTGTACTGCATTCTATATGCACCCTGTATGGGGGCCACGTGGTGAGATGGCACAGTACTATGCGGAGCAAGAGATGGAGCATATGTGGGATAGGCAATACATAATAGCAGATATAGTTAGTATGACCAAGGAGTGGATTGGCAAGAGGGGCTTTGAATTACCTGATGTTGGAGAGCCCAAGCCACCGCCCAAGGCAGAGCTAGTAGAAAGTACAGAGCTTGGCAATATCTATAAGATTATCTCAGAGTAGGAGGATAACAATGTCAGCGGACCTACACATTCATATTCTCGAAGGGACAGATGAGGAAGCAGTTAAGTGCTGCTTGAGTGATACGCTAGGAAGTAAGTGGTTTGGGTACTCACGCAATAGAGACTGGAACGATGAGGTATACAAAACTCCAGACATATGGATAGGAGAGGTATCCTGGTTAAAAGCATCTCTCTTTGGAGACCCAGACAGCTACATTCCTGATTCAATACAAGCAGTATCTGAAGTAGTTGGTGAAGACTTCCGGAAGATAGATGATGAGATGATTGAGGAGGTAGAGAGAGCACTGTCTCTTGACAATACTACTAACTATCGCATTGCATCTAAGGAGAGCATCACTGAGTTTCTTAGAGAGCACTATGGTAAGAAGACATTCTGTATTAGTTGGTGAAAGGAGAGTAGTATGTTCAAGAGATTCTTTTACTGGGTAATGGGTAGGCATCTACATCAATGGAGTAGGTGGGAAAAGGGAAGGGTCTTTGTTATATACAAATACCTGGGAGAGACAACAGGTACGGGCTGTGAAGACAATCAGAAACGTAAGTGCAAGACGTGTGGTTTGATTGAGCGTAGGGACTTAGATATCCCGGAATAGAGGATGAATAGAATGGAGTGGACAACTGAGTGGCCTGTTGAACCTGGATGTTACTGGTTCTATGGACATTGTTTTAGGGACAGGGAGCACAGTCCAGAGTTTCACTTTGTAAAAGTGCGCAAGATATCTAACGGTATAGCTTATGTTACTGGTGGTCACTTTTTGTTTAAAGAAGAAATGGGATATGGTGTATGGACACAGGTAGATATGCCAGATGTACCCATATTACCAGAGGAGGAATAGATGAGTAGAAGGAGTAGAATAGATTGGGCAGCACAACAGAAGAAGGCTGAGGCAGAGATAGCTGAGTGTCGCAGGAGTGGCGTGTGGGTTGAGGATGACGGTAATCCAATAGAAAGCCGAGTCATCCTCATGTTGGCGATAGTTGGTATAGCAATTCTTCTTATGCTAATCTCTGTTGGTGGTAACGGCAGTGAGGATGTTATGACCCCAGTATGGACACCAGCAGGAGTAATCTATTATGCGCTGCTCTTGTGGTAAGAAGTTAAAGAAGGCAGTAACCAAGTACACTGTGATAAAGGTTATCGTCAGGTGATGTACCCATTGTGGGTATAAGAAGAACACTATAAGGAGAAGGTAATAATGGCTTTAATTATAGGATATGTTACCCCGGAAGAGAGAGAGAAACTTCAACGTGCAGGGTATGAGGTACACAAATACACCGGACAAGATCTATGTTATCCACACGAGTTACATACAAGAAATGAAGTTGCAGTAGCAGTTACAGTTGATTGTGAGATCCTTGATTTGCTTGCACCAAATTTCTGTTCACGCTGTGGCTCACTGATAGAGGACATACAAACCTACTATGAAGGAGGATCAAGAATAAAGAGTTACCACTGTACTGTATGTAATAGCATTGAGAATCACGTACTCTTTCCACCAGTAAAGGAGGAATAGATGAGCTATTGTAGATTTGGTAGTGATGATAGTGATGTGTATATGTTTCCACATGTTGAGGGATATATACTATGCGCTGGCTGTGACATAGGTGAGTCTCAAGTCTTTGATACACCTAAGCAAGCACTCTTACATCTAGTAAAACATCTTGAAAGGGGAGACAAGGTTCCTACGAGAGCATTAAAAAGATTGCTTGAGGAAATTAAGGAGGAGTAGATGAGGAAGAAACTCTCTTGGAAGATACAAGAATGGGTGATTAGTGTAGTGGTTGGTTGGGTTGTGATTGGTGGTCGCTGTGGTATTTGCGGGAAGTGGGAACCAGACTGTCTTGTTCCTAGCTACTGGCGTGTGACGATTTGTAAAGATTGCATCAAAGAAGGCGAGGAGAATAAATAATGGGTAGCTCACTTGAATGGGTAACGTGTCCAGCGTGTGGTTATGAGGCTGCCTGTCTTGACTTTGAACTGCGAGATGGGTCAACTGTATTAGCATGTACAAGGTGCACATACAATTCAGAAAATGGACTGGTGTTTCACTTCATTTACAGAAATGAGTTCCGTATAACAACAACAGGAAAGGATCAAGAGGAGGCCTATGCTAAAGCGGTAGCAGGTAAGTCGATTAATGTTACGATTGATGCAGAGTGTGGCTTGTGGCCAGAGTACCTAGAACTAGAGGAGGAAGACTAATGGCATACATAGTAGGATATGCTAACCCGGAAGAGAGAGAGAAGCTATCACGTGCTGGATATCAGGTACACGAGTACACTGGACAGAACTTACTGGCAACAGGAGTATACTTGGGAGAAGAGACTACAGTAGCAGTTGTAGTTGACTGTGAAATCCTTGACTTGTTAGCACCAAACTTCTGTCAACGATGTGGTGCACTGGTAGAGGACATACAAACCTACTATGAGGGAAGATCTAAGATAACAAGTTATAACTGTACCGTGTGTAAGAGTGTTGAGAATCATGTACTATTCCCACCTGTAAGCGAAGAGGAGTAGGCACTATACTCCAAGAGATATTGTTCCTTACTTCAAATGCCCTTCGGGCAACTGATTAGTAGAAAGGAGAACTACTATGACATATCTATTTTATGTAAATGAAGTTAACAACTATGGAAATATTTACTACGTGTTACATGTAGTACCAGATCTCAGTCCAGCAACTGTAGAGGAAGCAATTGACCTATCTATCCAGAAATGGAAGTCTATCATCTACCTTACAGAAAGAGGATTTAATATACAAGCAGATGGTGGATACGGTACGTGTGCTCTATGTGATATGTTCTATCACCAGATGCATACGTGTGAGGGCTGTCCTATTTCTGAGAGAGTAGGCAAACTGTACTGTGAAGCCACACCTCACGTAACATGGGAAGAGGCAGTAGCCTGTGATGATAAAGATGGTTCATATGAAGCAAAGCAAGAACTAGCGTTCCTAGAGTCACTGAAAGGAGAGTAGTATGCCAATTGAATACAAAATGCCAGAGTTTTATGGTGAGCTGTTATGGGAACTAAAAGGCGACTATGACGCTGGTGTACTTGTACCTATAATAGGCAGCAGTGGTAAATCCAATGGAGAGTGTTTATTGATATGTCATGGATTTCCCGATGGAACTATTAGAGATCCTTGGTGTAAAGTAGCCTTGGAAGCTGACATACCAGTGGCATGTTGCTACCCTATCTTGGCACAAGAAAAGAATCCAGATTTACATATATTGGGCGATTGGCATGGAAAGACCTGGATCAATTGGGATACTAACCTACTTACCATAACAGAAAGTGAGGAGTAGTATGCTCTGGAGAACCTTGTGGAAAGGGAGTATGTACCTAGCTGATAGCTGGGGACTGTGGCCACGTGATGACGCTGCCATTGATGTAATGATAGGTGCACTGAAAGCAAAGAAGAAAGGTAAGGTGGGTGCTAACATAGCCTGGGCTATGCGTATGGCACTACGTACCAATAGTTTAGTAGACCATCCTGACTCATTACACTACGAGACTAGCTCTATCATCAGCGGCATGATAGATGGTTGTCGCTTCCATACTGGGCTAGAAGGCAAGGCTTTGAATGAGATGATGAATGCGGTGGATGCGGGTAATGAAGACCGTGCTCTTGAAATTCAAGGAGCACTATGGGAGTTTGAGGATAGCGATAGCCCATACACCAGCATTGCACTCACCATACATGAGCCTGTTGTAGATACATCGCTAGAAGATAGGCTCTATGAAGTCTATGGTGATAACTCCATTGGCGATAGTGCAGTAGCTGCATCCAAGTTCAGTGGTGGTTGGCATACAGAGACTGACATGTTAGTAAAGGCAGATCAATTACATCAAGTTGACCTGATGAGTGACAATTACAGGGAACTACCATCTGCTGGACTAGAGTTACCTGATGATATGCAACGTGATGACTATCCTACCCCACTCCCGGAAGAGTATCAGCCTACCGAGAAGGATCTCAGACAGCTAGCTAAAGAGATGGCTATCCCTGTCGGGCCTGACTGGGCACCATGGCAAGGAGAAGATCAGATCTTTTTCATTCTCTCTACCCATATCAGCCGCATAGAATACGAAGCACACAGAGATAACTTATTGCGTGCTGGTTACTTCGATGTACACAATGATATCAAGAGAAGAAAGATAAAGCCTATTAAGGTAACAGCACTCAAGCCCTCTGGTGTAGTAGGTAATGGCAAGATGTACACATGGGATAGGGTTACTGAGCTAGGTCGTATTGGTAAGGGTACATTGTTTGTACCACCCGCTAAGTTAGATTCCTTTATGGAACAGGCCTCTCAATTAGCAGAAGCTAGAGTAGCATTGGAGTATCTATAATGAATAGGAAAGATGCAAGGACTATAAAGAGCTTAGCAGCCATTCTTCCAGGAGTGCTAATAGGTATCTATATAGGAAGTAATGGACTACCAGCAGAGAGTCAATCAGTTGGCCTTGGCGCAACCATTCTTTGGGTTGCTGCTGTAAATATTGGTTGGCTTCTTGGGCTAATACGATAGAGTATCTACAATAAGGAGAGATAAGATGGATCACGTACACGTTGAGCTAGAACTAACAATTTACAAATTGATACAGCGCGTATCTGAACTAGAGTTGCAACTGGAGAAAATACCACAGTCTGTATTTGTTGAAGATATGACAGTGGTTAGCAAGTCTGTAACTGCTGGTAAAGGGGGTGTTGCTATTGGGGGCGACTGCAAGGGCAGCATCATAACAGGACAATAAGGAGAGCATATGATCATACAACTAAAGAACCAGACAGAGCTTAATATAGTAGGAATATCACTGCACTGTCTCCAGCTAATACTAGAGAGCAAAGGTGAGGCATTAGTATTCCCAATGTCAGTAGGATTTGAAGTGGGTGACATCCTGAAAGTGATAGACCTGCACGATTCTATCTTCGCAAGAGGTGAGGTCCAGCAGCTACTGGAACGTATTGCCTCAAACGCTATCATCTGCGATGGATGTGAGGCTGAGTTCACCAATCCCTTTGATTCAGTGTTATGTCCAGACTGTAGCAAGAATCAGGAGAGTAAGAATGCTTAAAGTTATCGGCTTTGTATTACGTGTCATCCCAATGGTAGTAGTGACGCATGCTCTAGACCACGGTGTACCAGAGACAAGTTTCTTAGTCGCACTTGCTGTTGGATTACTATTCAGCATAACAGTAAACGTTATCTATCTGATAGGTCACAATGAGGGACTCCATGCACTTGACTAAGAGTATAGCAACAATGATACTACTAACAGTACTAGCAACACAGTGTATTTCCGTAGTTCATGCAGATGGACCAGTGTGCTGGGATACACCAACACCAGAGCCTACACTTACGCCTGATCCAACGAGTACGCCAGTGCCTACACCAACAGAGACGCTAATGCCTACGGCAACTGCCTTACCGACTAATACTCCGTGGCCTACGTTGCCCATACTTACACCAGAGCCGAAGCCATCCCTTCCGCCACCAACGAATACACCGCCACCTAAACCAACCGACCCACCAATTACTCCGGTATTAGGCACACCTATTAAGTTCGAGACACCTACTCCGGAAGCAACACCAACTAAGCCAGGTAAGTACAACACTCCAGTACCCACAGCTACTATTACCTGGATAGCATTACCTAATACGGGTGAGTATGATGAGATATCATCAGAGTATGACTATATCATAGGGCTAATGATTGTTCTAGGGATAGCAGTAATAGGGTTGTTGGCGATCAGCTTTGCACTAATTGCAACACGGAAGTGAAGGATAAGAATTATCTATAAAAGGAGGGAAGAATGATTTGGAGAGACAATGGAGTTATTGAACTAGAAGACGGTGAACCTCGTATGCGGTCATGCTGGAAGTGCAATGCCGCTCACGAGCATCTTAAGAAAGTCAATTCGTTGCACGTCTGCTTTTTCTGTGGACAGTATTGGATCTTCGACAAGTACATAGAAGACCTCAAAAGTGACAATGACTTCGATGCCTTCTTTAAAGAAAAAGGACTTACTCCTGGAGGTAGCACACAAGGGATTGATGCTGGGTATCGCCTCGCAGTAATAGAGTTTGGACCAACAGGCTCTTCTATAGAAGGAGAGTAAATGCCTAACGGCAACTGATTGGTAGTTAGAGAGATCTAATGTGGGTCTCTCTTTTATATGCGTCCATGACTGTACCACGGACTTACGATTAGTTACTTGAAAGGAGTAACAGCTATGTCGAATCATTTTCTTAGTATCACCGGGTATCTGGGCAAGGAAGTTACAATGCGTTACACACCCAACGGGACGGCTGTCTCCAACTTTACTATGGCAACCACTCGCAAGTGGACCAATAGTGATGGCGAGAAACAGGAAGAGACAGTCTGGTTTCAGGTAAGCGCTTGGGGACGACAGGCAGAAACTGTCAATGAGTACCTGGGTAAGGGAGACCTTGTTCAGGTTCACGGTAGGCTCAAGCCAAACGAGTATGGTTCTCCCCGTATCTGGACCACAAAAGATGGAGATCCACGTGCCAACTTTGAGGTCACGGCAGAGCGTGTAGACTTCCTAAAGACCAATGGCAGTAGTGGCCCTACTGATGAGGAAGTTCCAGCAGAGGCTGATGACGAAGCAGAGGTGCCATTCTAATCTAGTCTAGTATAGGACCAGGCTGCTATGATAGGGCCTGGTCCTTATAAGGAGACACAAAATGTCAGTAAGTAGAAATAAAACCGTAACTGAAACTGTTATCTTTACCCTGAAAGATATGCCTGGAGATAACTATATCTTTCTTGAGGCTTGTGCTGTTGCAACTATTGTGGACGGAGAAGTAGATGAAGTAAAGATTCATCTAGGAGACCATACTTACGATATTGATACCGGTTATATCGAATGGCTAACAGCACTGGCGGGCCTAGCTAATGGCTTGCTTGAGGAGCTAAAGAAGGAACAGCCCGATCCATTCCATGAACGGTATATCTGGGACGAGAACAAGGCTACTGAGAGTCAGTAACCTCAACATCTACAATGTCTTCATCTATACTGACAGTGACTTCGGTGCCATCTTCCTGCGTTACTCGTAGCTCTTTCCAGTCAGTACGTGCACCCGGATGAAGAATTGCTATGTTAGTAGTGGGTGTACTTCCGGGAGGGATTTTCTCGATGAGTCTATTTACTCTAGCGGCCTCACTAATAAGTCCTTCCTTGGCTATATCCCGGAGTAGCCTACCACACTCAGCTATGTCTCTTGGGAAGACGGAGACTTTAACCTTGGCACCACGGTAATCCACTACCCAGCCATTAAGGGATACGATGTCAACTAGTCTTTGAATGAGGTGCTCATTGATAGCATCAATGGCTGCAAGCTGTGCTTTAGATGAGCCCTCTACCTGGGCAGTATCAATACGAGTAAGAGATTCTTCTCTCTTGGAGAGGGCAAGAGCCTTGGCCTCCTTATCGAGAACCTCAATCTCTTCCGGGTGAGAGTTCTTGAGACGTTGGTAGTGCTCTCTTGAACAACCATCAACCTCAGCAAATGCTTTACTGACAGAGGCACCAAGGTAATACATAGTGAGGCCACTGAGGATAGCTTCTTTAGTCTCTTCTTGAATTGTGTGGGTTGTGATGCTGTGATCTGCCATGCTATTATCTTACCAGAAAGGAGTGGTCATGTCAATAGATAGATACTTGCTCACCAACTACTATTACTGGTTACCAAGAGCAAGGATTAGAATCAACACACTAATACCCCACAAGAACCTTAGCCCTTGGGGTAAAGAAAGTATACCCGAAACAAGCAGGCAGCTTAATAATCTAAAACTGAACTCTGAGCTTTGGCAGTGGCTAGTTGTACAAGTCAGGCTGGAGATGGACTGTAAATACATTTATCAGAAGCTAGAAAGGAGATAGTATGTCAATCAAACGGGAAAAAGTAGTAGATGTAACTGAAAGAATAACGTATCAAACATGCCAGGCAGGAGCAGAGGGATATGCCAAGATTGAGAATGGAAAGGTAGTGCTTGTATCCATTGACATGCTGAGCTATGACAAGCCAGTGTTTGTGGCAAAAGTTGACTGTATTAACAGACTACGTATGCTAGCAGAGATAGCTACCGCTCTATTGGAGGAGCTTCTATTAGAGGAAATGGAAAGAAGATGACTAAACGTGAAGGTAAACAGCTAGAATATATTGAAGTAGTGCTTCGTCTTGAGCCGGACCTCTTTATGGACTGGGATGAGTATCATAACCACCAGCCTGTACTGCTCTTCTCTTCAAAATTCATTTCCACTGTAGAGCTAGATGCAAGGGAGCTAGAGAACAAGTTACCTATACTAACCAAGGCGCTTGATCTAAGAGGGAAAGTTAGTGTTTTCATTAGAAAAGGATGGGAAGATGAAGAAGAAGATTAAACCAATTAAAGTTGAGTCTCTTCCGGATGTAAGGTTCTCTCTCATTAAAGAAAAGAAACCGCCTATGAAGAGTAGTAAGATCTTTGAGAGAGACTATAGGCTATTAGAAGAGCTAGATGAGGTGCACCTACAATGAACTGCTCTGGACAAATGATGTACTATATTGTGGTGATCTCACACAAAGAGGGCTTTGACGCTTGGCTATGTGAAGAGGAGTTTGTTGCTTGGGATTCTGTTAAGGAATGGGCACATGAGGAATGGTATGATGAGTTCCCAGACGTACCTCTTCCGGATGAGAGTGTATTACTAGATGAGTACTTTGAGAGACAGAAGGAGAAGAGTATACCAGAGTCGTATCAAATTCTTGGTCCACTCGCGCCAGTGACACATACAAGGTATGACTAATGAAATACATGCTTCTATTATTAGTGCTCTTACTTCCAGCCTGTTGGACAGGTGGAAAAGAAGTAACAGGTGGGCACATCACTACCTTAATGAATGGAAGGATAGAGTACTATGCTGAGGTGCTTGGTCCTGACATCCGAGTGACCAAGGCTATATATGGAGCGATTGTATATGATCTAAGTGTGCTTCCGGAAGACAGCAAGCTAGTGTGTGACTTCGAGAAGTTACCCAGAGCAAAGGTAACTGATATGGCTACGTGTAGGGTGAAGTGATATGGAAGCAAGCAAGATAGTACTGGTTGAGGTAGAAGGTGGAGTAGCTACTTTTGTTAAGGTACCCAGTGATGTTAATGTGTACCTAGTAGATTGGGACAACGTTGAGAATGGATACTGTGCATTTTGTGATGATCCACTCCCATTACCGAAAGAGGGTGTAGATAAAGAGATGCATTCAGTGTGCAGAGAGAAGTATGAGGCTATAGTAGAAGCTTGACAGGACTGTACATCTAGAGTAGAATATATCTGCAGCTCACCGGGTTCTTTCTTCCTTTCCGCCCCGTGACTGCGCATTGTACATCCTCCTTTCTATGCTGGGGTGGGCTCGACGGGGCTCATCCCAGTAGTGCGTTATGGAGAGAGCATATGGAAATTGTATACCTCATTGGATATATCCTCACGGTGGCGGTGCTATACTTCTTTGTATCTGCGTCTTCCGGAAGAAGTGAGAATGTAGTCTGGGCGATTGTTTGTAGTTTTATAGCACTCTTCTGGCCTGTTATTGTAGTCCCTGGTATAGGGATATGGATAGGTAGACAGATAAGAAGGAGGATTGAATGAGAAAAGATAAACTACCAGTAGGTGTCTGGCATGAACCAGAAGACTATCTTGGCATTGACTGGAAGACATACAATGAAATGCCTGAGCCTAATAGGGAGATAGACTATAAAGAGTTCTTGGAAATACTGGTGTGTGGTGGTTGGGGTGTGTCTGGTACCAACTTCAGACAGGTTCGTCTTCCGGAAGAAACAGGAGGGCTGGCATCAGTCAACTTCTTTCTATTACCCTTCACCTGTGTGGCAGTAGCTGACATCTTTGAGTATACATGGAGTAAGAGCAGGCGAGACCAAGGACTAAAGATAGACTCTCATGGCAAGGCCTATCATCGCTTACGTTTCTTTAAAGTAGGCTGTGACCATAAGTTCAGAGAGATGGATGCTAAAGAAACAACAGAGCGTGGAGGTGAGCATTGGGGGAAGTTTTGCCATCCAAGTATTTGTGACGAGTGTGGTACATTACAGACAGTAGACTCAAGTGGATAAATGCCTTCGGCAATTGGAGGACAGATGACAGAGAAAGAACTGTTACAAGAAACACAACCTAGTCTAGAACAACTAATGGAATGGGAAATGGAGGGAGGATGTGAAGCAACCGATGGATGTTGGGTAGAAGCTGATGGTACCTGTCCCCATGGATTTAATAGCTGGTTATTAGAACTGGGGTATATCTAATGAAAGTCACAAATGATAGGATGGAGCTAGTAACTCCGGTCCCATTTGGTGAGTCGTGGGTGAGGATAAATATTTTGAGTTGTGACTATGCATTTTACTTAACTGTAGATGAACTGAAAGATCTAAGCTTATTAACAGAAGCTCTATTACAGGAACTGAAAGGAGAACAGGAATGAGTGAGTATAGAACAGTACGCGAGGCTATTGCTGCAAATGTTGAGTACCATAAGGAGAAACTAAAGGGGCTTGATGTTGCGCTAGGGCTTATTCCAGAAGAGATTCTGGATACAAAGGTTGACAGTGCAACGGAGAGTGGCTCTCACATATATCTAGTTGTTACAGACACAGAGCCCAGAGTTGTAGGTAAACTTATGGGTGTGGTACACCAAATGAACAAGGATCGCTACGTCAATCATGGCGTAACTGAGTGGAGGAAGTCCTATAACCCAGAGATCCAGATATTTGAGGGCATCGTAGTTGATGAGGAAAGTGATAGCTGGTTCTGGATCAACCTTCACAAGAAGACTGGACTGGGTGATGACTGCAAGCGTTATAAGGTGCGCCAGGTAACTGAGTATGAGAAGGTTATCTGTGGTGAGCCAGAGCTAAGTGAGGGTGAAGAGATCCTGGAGGTGATTGAGTGAAGCTAGACCAAGAGGCAGTAGAAGAACTATTCCGGGTAAGTGAGCACCAAGCAGATGTACTAGTTGGCCTTTACAGTATGGTGTACCCTAACTGGGATGACATCGCTAAGGTAGAGGGACATCCTAAGATCAGTGATACTACTAACAAGCTGTTGTTTGAGAAGTTCATTAAGTTCGACCAGGAGCATCATCCAGAAGTAATGGCAGGTGGATGCTGGATGAACAATGGATTCTCTGGTGAGCAGAACATTGCGGAGTGGTACGTAGAGCCAGCTGAAGTAACACTGAAAGGAGACCTTAATGGAAGTTAAACTGTTTGAAGTAAGAGATGCTGGTACATTTGCACCGTGTATGGGTATTAGACTAGGCAATAGCTGTGAGGAGGAACGTTATCTACTGGCACGAGCTGGTTATGGCAAGGACAGTAAGCTCCAAGGAATGTATGTATTATTCACCTGTATCTTACCAGGCTACTCGAAGATCAAATACGATCCTTATCACTGGGGTGACCGTACATTCCATACAGCACATAGGTTTATTGAGGAACACTGGGACGTACTGGTTAGTGGACAAGTAGTAGACGTGCAACATATTCTAGGTGAGCGAGACACTCCCAAAGTTAGTGAGAGAGTAGCTTGACAGATGTACAGTATTACGGTACACTGTTAGTGGTCTCCTAATAAGGAGCCGCTATGTCCAAGGAGGGGTATGCGAGCTGGGTCGGCCCAAGACTTTCTAGCATACCTCTCCACTAACCTTAATAACAACATAAATGAAAATACGGTGGCTTAACGTCGTTGAGGACAGCATATCGAAAGGTGTGTAAAGGCAGTACATCCTATGTAACTGTCGCTCCCCCTGGGGGAGTCCGCTTAAGCAAGCCGAGGTTCCTAGTCTCTCTTCCGGGAGGGACAAAGCCGAAGTGGATGGGACAACAGAGAGTTGGGTAACACTGACCTCTCTGGCTCTGCGCAACAGAGCTACCTAGCAAAACCACGAAGCTATGAGAACCAAAGGGTAGTCACATTAGTCCAATCCCTAGCGGGATAGGGCAGGTGGTAATTCAAGTGGAGTCTGGTCCAAAGCCAGACATCGCAAAGAGTGGTGCGGTAGGGACAGCTATCCCGAAACACATTCGGTGTCCTGTATAGCGTGAGTCGCAAGGCCTACGCTGCCGGTGACGCCAGCACATCGAACATAGGTTGCTAGCTCACTTACCTGAGCGCTTTAATATGGATAAAGTTGCTACAAAATGCAAAGACTGGCGTCACAGTCAGTAGAAAAACCGTTTAATCCCACACCTACGGGAATGTGGGCACTGAGATACTCGCAAGGTTGATCGGTGTTTAGAACAAACTAGAAAGACAGTCTCTTAGCGGGGGCTCCTTGATAGAAAGTTCTAGAGTAAGCTGACTGCATAGGAGATGTGCCACTCCTGTAAAATAAAAGGCAGCGGTGCCGCAGTGGGAGGATCATCCCCCGGACAGGCTGGCAACCAGGGCCGCAAAACCAGGGTACTCCAGTCAAAGCTGTAGGCAAAGCAAAAGGAAGTCTAACTTAGCTCCCGCTGGGGGTCGGGTCATACCCCCCTCACAAGCAATTATAGAGCCAGGGCTTAACAGGTCCTGGCTCTTGCTTTACTTGACCACTGTACAAAAGTATGCTACAATGTCAGTACTATGGTTAAACTCAATCTTGCAGTACACGAGTATATGCTAACTTACCAAGCTGCACGTGGTAAGCCACCTACCCTGGCACAAATTGCTGATGGAGTACAGACTATTAGCCATCGCAGTTCTGCTAGGTATTCTGTAAGGGTACTAATGGAGTATGGTCTAGTAGTAGAAGAGAAAGGTAAGTGGGCTAACCATGCACGTAGATATAGAGCAGTAAGTAATCACAGTGAATGAAGCCTATGTTAGGCAGCAAGTTAATAGGTCTCTTGGAGAGTATGGGTATTACTATCTAACCCAGACGGTAGCCAAGGGCTCTCCGTTTAGTGGCAGACCAGACGCCATACTTCTACATCCCACCAGAGTATCAGCTGTTGTAGAGTACAAGGTTCTTAAGCTGGAACAGCGCAAGTCCTTTACCTTTAATGAGATAAATCCCAGACAAAGGAAGTGGCAAGACAGATGGATGAAGCTAGATGGAAAGGGATACATAGGCTTAGGAATCATAGACAAGACAGGAAAGATAGATAGCCTTTTAACTGCATACCTTGTAGACTGGTACTACTGGATAGAAGTAGAGAATGCAGTAACACCTATCCAAGAGAGCATCCCATATCTTTATAGTAAAGGGATGCGTAAAGCACTACAGACAGAGAGTATCACCTACGATATAGCCTCACAGTTTGATAAGTTTAGGATGTACCGATCAGACGGGAAGTGGAGACTGCCCCCATTCCATAGCGCAATACCATAAAGGACAATCGAATATGAAATATTACAACCTTGATATTGAAGGTGAGTTAGTCACTGACTCTAACGGTGAGCTTATCCTATATGGCACCTATGAGGAAGCACAAGCAGCTAGAACAGGAGGACCTGTACAACAGCAAGACATAGCTGTATTTGAAGAGCCTCTCCCGGAAGTATACAGTAGGACACAGGACTACTTTATTAGACTGCGTGCTATTGCTGAGTCACAAGTACCAGATACAGTTACGGAAGGGACTGACCAACACGATGCGTGTGTTGCATTCAATATTGTCAGGGAGATAGAGGCAGAGAAGGGCTCTATTAAGGCTATTCAATTAGGGGTACTGATTACAGTAGCTAAGAAAGAGCTCCATCTAGCACATCCACCCACCGATGATTACCCTAACGGATTCAACAGTATCAGGGACTTTATGAAAGCGGCTGGCATGAATCCAAAGGGAGGCCACTTCTATGAGATGGCACAGTTTGCCAGTGAGGTAGTGCCATACCTGGAAGCAAAGAACGTTGACTATGATCCCAATGTAGACAGTACTCAAGTAGCCAAGACATTGGAAGCAGTACCTACCATGAGAGCAATGATAAGATCAAAGGAAAAGAAGATAGAGTTCACAGAGATTCTTGAGAGGCTTCTTGGAATGTCTGGTAAGAGAGCAGTTACCGCTGAGTTCAGGACACGCAGGGATAGAGTAAGGTATGGTGATGCGTGTGTAAACCATGCAGACGACATCACCATTGTTACTATCATTACTCTTGATGCAGAGCAGATTGTTAAAGCCCTTACAGGAGTAGTAACCTTTGATAAGCTAATAGCAACAGTGGACATAAAGGGCAGACTAATAGAAGTAAAGACTAGTAGACCATAAGGAGGAATAATGGTAGAACTAGACCTGAATGAGATACTACAAGATACACACACTGACCTGTTTACAGTAGACCAGGTAACAGGACAGTGTAGTTGTGGTGAGTATGTGAGTCAAGTACAAGTTATGTGTACATGCTGTGGAGAAGAAATATCCTGGAAGGGCTCAAAGGTATACAATGAAAGATACCTTGTTGCTGAGACTACCTTCAATCCTGGGGTTAAGGGGTTCTTAGAAGAGGTAGGAGTACAGAAGTTTAAGAATGGGAGAGAGTATCATCGTTGGCGAAGAGCTATGGAAGTTCTCCCGGAGGATTTTATTCTAGGAGTTATCGCTGGCTGCAGGCAACACCTAAAGAGCAGAGGTAGAGTAACAGGCAGAGCTGTTATGAGTTACACTCTCAACTCTTTAGAGCAGAACTTGAAAGAGAAACCGACAGTAAAGGAAGGTGAGATCCTTGGAAGGGTGGGAGATCCAGACTAAATTAGTCAATGAAGTAGTCATAGCCTATCGAGAGTGGTATAAGCCGGAGATAGGCTGTGTGTGTAACAATGACCCCGATAATTACACAATAGATATGAACGGAGTTCCTCTTCCGGGAGTCTGTTCATTCCACGAGTGGCAAGCAAAGAGAACACAACTACAACAAGAGCTCATCAAGGCAGGGTTAAGCTTACCAATTCCTAAGATGTTAGAAAGGGTGGCACCTGTTGGATATGATGACACTAACCCCCTTTACAGAAATCCTGAACTCCCTAATAAGTTAGGAGGTGGTGCTACATACGCAGGTAAGATAGCAGCATACCTGGCACAGACACACATAGTAGTCTATCTTGACAGGACTAAGTTCATCAACCTAAGCTACAACCAGAGAGACCAGGAGGTAGAGGATGTCATAGTGTGGAGTCCAGTACTTGTCTATCGTTCCAATCCAGATAAGAGAAGTAACGGTCGTGACGAGGCACTACTTCTAAGCAGGCAGTACGGATATTGTTACTTCGTAAAAAGCTAATAAGGAGACAGGTAAAATGGATGCTGCAAATGGAGTTTGGGAAGCTGGTTATACTCGGCAGGAAGATTGCATTATGATTTCTGCCGGGAAGGGAATGTTGCGCATACATCCACAAACTGGCATGTATGATGGATGGGTGACATTTGAGCAAGAAACTTGTGTTACGATTATACCCATTGACCCGCCTAGTTATTGGCTTCGGGCTGCGTGTGAAACAGTGATGGAAGTTAGTTCAGGTCCATACAAGGGTTTGTATTTTGACATTACTTCCAAATTCCCCACACTTCCATATGTTAAGCGTTAAATAGGTAACCAGCGCATGGTCATCGTGGCCAATAGCGCAATAGAAATTCATAAGGAGACAGATAAAGATGAGCAAGAAACTATTAGCAGGTTGTGGGTTCTCGGTAATGGCACTCGTGTGTCTAGTCATGTTGGTTGCTCTATTTGCGGTAGGGGCCAACGAAGTCGATGACGTATTGGAGGAGGTTGAGCAGGCACTCGATGCGTCTATAGATGACGTGGTAGGGCCTACTGGATTGACCGATCCATTTGTTGAGCCCAAGGCGACAGGCGTAGCAATCGAGACGACTGAACCAATAGTGTCAATCACTTGTACACAGGTCAAGGCAGAAATTGATGGTGCGACGGAATTTCAGCGCAACCAATACTTGGAAACGTTACACGGTCAGGTTTTGAGTTGGCAGGGACAGGTAAGCACGGTAGATGAGATGTTTGACATCTATGCTGTATTTGTAACTGCGGATGGGTGCGAAATTAGGTTGAGTGATCTTGATGCAAATGTTGCTGGCGCGTTGATTGTTGATCAGTGGTATACGGTTACTGGTCCAGTCAAAAGCTGGAATACACTATTTGGTTTGGAAGCAGTTTTGAAAACCAGCGAATCAACCATAGAGTAATAGCGCATAAGAGATATGGCTACTGTTACATAGTACAACCAGGAGAACTTAATGACATCACTGTTGGTAATGTTTGTGATTCTCCAGCTATTGGACATACTTACTACGAAGATTGGCTTGAGTCGTGGTAGATGCGCGGAGCTGAACCCATTCTATCAACGAGTAGGGCAGAACAAGGTGTACTGGATTAAGCTGGGTTACGTAGTATGTGCCACTGCATATTTCTTACTCTCACCTTACCCAGAGTGGATATTACAAGCGCTGGTAGTAGGGTCAGGTGTCTTTGTGGCGTGGAATGTGTCACAGTTGATGAGGTACGGGATGGACTATGGAGGTACCAAATGGATAAGGTAACGTTACACTCACTATTTGAGAGCTTTAAGTTCAAAAACGGAGATACGTGTCCGCTGTGGCATATATCTTTTGTGGCGTGTGTATATGTAACGCTGACTTTATTGGTAACCATTCTGGTCACTTCGGAAGTATTAGGTTGGTAGGAGAACTGATTGTTAGGATTGTTACTAATTTTTGGAATTCTCTGGCTTGCAATGACTGTAGTGTTTGTAGTCTATTTTTACAATGGTGTGAAGGCAATTAAGGAGGATAGAATGAAATGTGAAGAGTGCAAAGAAGAAGATGCAATAGTAGAACTTGGCGAGAAGAATCTATGTGTAGACTGCTTTGACATAAGCTTTGGACGACTACTTTACAAGGTCCTTACACTACCAGAAAGCAAGGAAGAGAATGCCACGACAGGAGCCACACAACAAGGAAGCGGAGAGTAGGCTACTAGCTGCAGCCATCGCTCTCCCGGAGGAAGCTATCTCTAAAGTAAGGGGGATAGGCCTGGGACCAGAAGACTTCTTTGTACCTAGTTGCTCTAAGATATGGGATGCTGTTACCGGACTGTATGATGCTAATAGCCCCGTTAACCTAGCTACTGTAGAGCATTGGTTAAAGGACGACTGGAACCAAGCAAGTGGAATTGCAATGACACTACCTGATATCTCTGGAAGGGAGGCAGAACATTGGGCCAAGCAGGTACTGGCATACAGTATCAAGAGAGCAGAACTTACTGCAGCTAGAGCACTAGGTAACTCAGCGTATGACATTGATGCAGACCCACAGGAAGAGATAGCTAACATACAGAGAGAGCTAGATAGAATCTCTTCCAAGATAGTTAGGATGAAGAACCCTACAGTAGAGAACCCTGCCGAGGCATTAAGGAGAACAAAGGCTTGGAACACTAACACTGGAGTAGCTTGTCTAGACCAGCTGGTAAGATATGTCTCCAGTGAACTGGACTTTATAGCTGGTGACCCCGGATGCGGGAAAAGTAGCGTGGCAAATGCAGCGGCAGCGCATAATGCAAGGAACCTAAAGATACCCAGCGTGTTGATCCTAGCAGAGTCTGATGCACTGGACTCACAGCTGTCTATGCTCCTTACCACTGGTGATAAGAGGATAGATGCTCTGTTTGTATCAAGGGTGAGATATGACCCTAACTACCGTACCGACAGCAACATCAAAGTAATAGAGGAGATGTGGGATGAGTACTATCACGACATCCCACTACGTATCTACGAAGTAGAGACAGGAGTAGATGAAGTAATCTCTATTGCCTCTTCTATTACAGAAGAGTCCTTTATCCAGGTAGACCATGCTTATGGTGTAGTGTCACAGACAGGGCTAACGAAAGGAGTACAGGAACACCAGACCTATGTTAACCTATTCTCCAGACTTAAGAGAGCAGGACAACGTAACAACCATTGCACCATTGTATACAACCAATTCAAGCTATCTGGAAGGGAGGGAGATGAGCGTGGACCTGATGCACAGTATGGTGGGTCTGGAGTGAGGAACATAGCAGCATCTATCATACACTTGTGGCCACTAGACAGTGATGCCATAAATTCTAGTAGAGGATATCGTGCAATGGCAGCCAAGTGCCACAAGGTAAGAGCAAGACTAGTAGAGGGAGTGGACCCAGTAGGGATGGAGATATACTACAGGTTCTTACCCTCTCATAGACAGATATTCAGTGAAGAAGAGTACAAAGAAATTAAAGACAAACAAATGCCTACGGCAGTTATATATTAGAGATTCATAAGGAGGCAGGTAAAAATGATCGGATTCAGGTGGGTTGTGTCGAGAGTGTTTATCTTACCGGGACAATGACAGCAAGCGGACATTTTCGCGGTCAGCTAGTTTACTATATTGACAATAAGTGGTGCTACGAGAATGGAACAATAGCGGATGAAAACGCTGCTTGCGTTCGTTGTGGCAAGCCCCCAACCAAGGAAGGTTACGATGCTTGCCTAGGTTACGTCCTGGGAGCAACTAGCGCCTGTTGCGGTCACGGGATAGAGGAGCCATATGTGATGAAACTCTGCAAAGTTGAATGGGAAATTAAACCTGGAGAAATCCCACAGGATTGGAGCGGTGCACTTCTTGATGCCCAGTTAGGCAAAATGGCACAAATAAAAGACCCATCTATAGAAGAAGGAGATAGAAAATGAATGCCGATACAAAGTGGCTCATCTTTGGAATAGTACTTGTTGTTGTACTCGCGGTGCTGTTTGGGTATCTGAACTACACTACCACATACAACAATACCGAGCGTGATCGCATCCGCACTACTGCAGGACACGTTGGCCCATATGTAGGCGAATGTTTGTGGAACTCAACCGGGGACGCGATGGTCTTAACTTGCCAGTTTAAGCTAGATCCATACGGCGAAGAATAAACCAAGAGACAAAATGCCTTCGGCAGTTGAGGAGTAGGTATGACATATGTCCTTACAAGAACTAACCAGTACAAGGTAGTCGATGGTATAGAGCTCCACTATGTCAATACGGATGGTGAGTGTAGTTGTGGTGGTAACAGGAAGGAGGAGTGTGTGCATGTAGAAGCAGTAAAGGACTTTCTTTTAAAGGGAGGTAAGAGAGCTCCTAGACTCACCAAGCATCTATTAGATCAGCCCATTCCGGAAGAGTGTCCTATATGTAACAGTAAGGTAGACATTGATGTCTCCCCCAGATGTAGACGTAGGATGTGGGTATGTAGTTCCAGTAGAACACACTTCTGGGAGTGGTTAGGCAACGGATCAATCAGGGGCTTTCTCACCCGGAATAGACCCAATAAATTAGGAGCCTATTACAAGCAGTCCTGGGAAGATAAGCTAGAGAACACAGTAGACCCAGAGATGCATAAGTATTTCAGGAGGAAAGATGTTTGAGGTAGCAGAGTATACGGTTAAGTTTGAGCATTACAGATTCGACAAGCCAGCATATATTTTTCTATCAAACAGAGCAGCGCAAGCAAGAACCCTGTGTATGATTAGAGACACGAAAGAAAGTAAACCAAGCGATCCAAGAGGAGCAGCATGGTGTTCTATGGACGATCAGTTTAATTACAACGAAGGGAGAAAACTAGCTCTAAAGAGAGCCTTAGAATCAGCAGGTTTCGACAAGCCAACACGTACCCTATTCTGGGAAGCCTATTTCAAGAAGAGAGGGAAGGTAGGATGACGGATCTCAGATTGGGCATATCAGATGATGACCTGTGTGCCTCTTGTAAAAATCTAGACTATCATCCGGGAGAGAAATCGCTGTGTAAGTTTGTTACAGACAATAACCCATTCTGGATGGCGATATTCGATGAGGATGGGTACGCAAGGTACTGCGTAGTATATAAAAAGGAGCAAGTTAATGACTACATACATCCGTAAAGGAACCTGTAAAGTAGCTGAGTTCAATGCGTTCTATCTCAGTCAGGCACAGCGAGAAGCTGGTGCATTTGTAGCTATGCTAGAAGGGAGAGGGCATGGAAAGTATCTAGTATCACACATCGAACATCTATATGATAACCTTGCCGAGACAGATTCGTGGGAAGTGAGTATCTTCTATGACTACTTCCTTGATAAGTGGGAAGAGCTTGACCTTAATAGAGAGACAGAGAAAGTAGATATGGCAGATGCATTAACACCGGAGGGCTCAATTGAATGACATCAAACTATGATAGTATTATCAAACATCTTGGTCATCCGCTAATGATAGATGCAAGAGGTTCTTCCGGAGGAGGGAAGCCAAGAGCATGGATTAAGTGTATGAGATGTGATGAAATTATTGTAATAGCCATTGAACCAAAGGTAGCTATTACGTATGAAGTGAATGAAAGGAGACACGATGAAACAAGCAACGTGTGAAGAGCGAATCAGCAAAGAGCTTGAAGATGAGCTTGAATCATTACACAACTCTCTGAAAGAGTGGAACAACTGTGGAACGTGCTATCATGAGTGGTTTGAAGATGGTGTTATAGAGTGTCCAGTGTGTGAGAGTGATGACATTAGCACAGAAGAGGGCTGGCTATGGTATGAACAGAGAATGCTGGAAAGCACGCTGGTACATAAGAAGTATCGCATCGGACTAAGCTGGGGTGGTCCTGCTGACGGGTTCTTTGTATATACTGACGACGAGAACAACGTTGAACGCATTACGTACTACTTCCAAGACTGGTTTGATGGAGCGGAAAAAGAGTTACACGGAGCTGACTTTGATATTGCGCTCCAAGTACTTGGTTCACAAATTGAGTTAATGACATATGCCTAACGGCAATTGAGAAAGGGGAGGTAGAATGGCCAAATACAATGATAGTGACTTGAATGTAGCAGCCGCCAACGCATTTAAAATATTGGGACATCTTATAGTTGTCTTGAACAACTTTGAGGGAGACCTGGGTGGTAGTGGTAGTGAGATTGAGAACTGGATAGAAGAGATGCGCGAAGCCGAGTCAATGGTTGAGTACATAATGGAAATAAGTGAGTAGAAAGGAGAACTAGGATGAATAAAAGAGTAGCAGTGAGAATGTTTAAAGAGGAAGTCATGCCGTACATTCGTACACAGTATGAGCAAGATAGAGTACCAGACTGGCCTGCAAGAAGAGAGGGGTGGAATAACTTCACAGATTCTCTCTGTAAAGATGGAGAGATTACATCTAGGCAGTACGAGAACTGGACACACCCAAGTATTTGTGGGCAGTAAGGAGCAATTAGACTAGGCGATTAGCTGCTCTGGGTTAGAGAGGTTCTCGGCGAAGTGAGCTAATCTATTCTCAGAGCAGCATCGACGTTGGAGGATATATGTTCAAGAAACAGGTATGGGTTAGGCATAACGGTGAGTGGGTCAAGTGCAGTAGTCCACCAGGGCTTACTGTAGAAGCAACTGATTTCGCACACCGAAGAATTGAAGAGGGGTACAGAGTGTGCATAACTGACGGTCCACCCCCAATTCGCAGTAATTTCTTTATGAGCCACGATTTAATAGTGTCAATCAAGGAGAACCAATGAATCAGCAAGAGGCAGTGAAGATTAGTAAAGCTTTAAAGAAAGTCACGGAGAATAAAGAACGGCTTGAAATCATCCAAGCGTCTGTCTTAGCAGGATTAAAAGAAGTACCAGAGATTGATGAGGCAATGGAAACAATTTCATTACCTATAAAGAACTTTGGAGAGGCTTCCGGAAGAGAGCTAGCAATGATACTCCATCTCTTCTTAACAGAGAAGGGATACTATAATGACAGTCCTGGTAGTAGCAAGAGACTATAACCAGTATGCAGACTACCTTGCAGAGAATGGTTATAGTAAGGATGAGTACAAGCTAGTAAGAGGACTAGACAGCATACTAGGGTATGAGTGGGACACACTAGAGATCACTGTGTTAGATGCAGGTGCACCTATCATGTTAAACCATTACTTCCGGAGTATGCTAGAGTACATAAGGGAGAAACCATAATGATCAATGATATAATTACTGAGTATTGTTGGGATCTTAATGCAGAGAAGGAAAGACTCTATAAAGAGAGGGAACATAAGCCTAGACTATGGATGAGTAACCTGGGTGGATGTATTAGGAAGGCCTACTTCGATATGGATGGAGCAGAGAAGACACACCCCTTTGATAAGCTCCTTATCAGAAAGTTCAGGGCAGGCAGTGATGAGGAGGACAAGACTGTAGCTGCCTTCCTACACAAATGGCCTAATGGCGTATTAAGAGAGGTACCAGTAGGCAATGAGATGTGGTCTGGTAAGATAGACATCCTGGTAGCACAGAATGAGGACTTCCCTAATGGGGCTATCATGGAGAACAAGGGTACCTCTCCTTATGGAATGAAGAAGGGGATGATACCCAGACTGACACACTGCTACCAGGTCCTTGCTTATCAGAAGTTCCTGAATGCAGGGTATGAAGTACCAGCATATCTATACTACAGATGTTGGGACTTCTACGCACAGTTCGAGATCACTAGTGCTACAGATGAGAACGATGATTTCTTTGGTTTTGGATACGTTGAGTTTGTTGGAGACATCAACGGTAGAGAAGAGAGTGGTGGATATACCTTCAACCTAGATACAGAGCTAGAGAGGATGGAGAACTTCTGGGGCCGCGAGCCTATGGATACTCCGGGATATGACAGTCCCTTTACAGAATCTTTTGCATGTACTAAGAGCTCACGTAAAGGTAAGAAATGGAAGCAGATCAACTGTCTCTATTTCGGGCATTGCTTTCCTGAGCTAGCAGAGAAAGCTAGTGAAGACAGACTACTGGAGGTAGAGTAAAGTGGATAAGGTATATTGTACCACGTGTGGCGAAGAAGCAAGAGTATTCCTAAAACAGAAATATAACCAATCAACGGGGAAGCCAGCGTATTCCATTTGGGTAAAATGCCACTGGGCAGGAACAATTAAGGAGGTCTTTCAATCAATCTTTAAAGGCATGGGATTCCACACAGATCATTGCATGGGCTATATCAATACCACAGAAATCCCAGAGAAGTACAAACACGTGGAGGTAGAATGAAAGGGAACACCTTATTTGTAAGGTTTGATGATATAGCACATAAGATTCTACAGTCACATCTCAAGCTAGGACTAATTTCAGTAGGCTGGGACCATGAGTGGATTGTCAATGGACCACAAGAGATACTAGATGCAGTAGCTGCTGAGCTAAAAGAGAAAATTCCCTGGACCAGTTTTCATACTGTAGAAGATAACAAGAGAGTTTGGCACTCAGCCGAAAGGGATCGTTGGAGGCAGAATGACCAAGGTAAGGATTGAATACATAGACTGTGGACATAAGAAGGTGACTACAAAGGAGAAGATTGGGAGAGGGAATGACGTGGAGTGTGAGAAATGCAAGACAAAGCCAAAGAAGGGGACATTGAATCCGTCCCCAGCATAAGGATAGCTACGAGGAAAGAGTGTAGACCACTACCATATATACCACGAAGGACGTTAAAAGAAATACTACCGTACAGCAAGGAGGAAGAGAGTGAGCCTACCCTGGAAACAAGCGGCAAAGCTTTACAGAATTAAGTACAAGATAAAAAGCAGAAAGTGTGAGCGACAAAGAAAAGCACTAGCTAGATTATACAATTCAGACGAGCTCAGGCGTGGTTGTATACTCAGACAGAGCGAAACCATAAAGGAGCAAGCTGCATACATAGCAAAGCTAGAACACCTAATAGAAACAGGTACAGAGAGGGATTGACAAATGAAGATTGATTTAGAACTATTAAGAGATGCTAGAGAGGTTTTACAAGCAGAAACAATCAGTGAGGACAAAGCAGAGCTTCTTGGAAAGGCAGAAATAAGCTGGCGTAACCACCCTGTATTCTGTGATAGGTGTGGAGAGACTGACCCAGAGAACGGCTTCTACCCAGGCGGTGGCCTTTTCGTTTCTAGAAGTAGACACGCCAGTCTATCTGGAATCCTTTGCAATGACTGTGACAAGCAGATGCGCATAAAGTAGTGAATAACTGCGCATAGACTACCGTTAGCTTAGGTGGTTTAGGCTATGAAAAGGAGCAAAGAGATGACTAAAGAACCAACCATAATGGTAAAGCTATGGCACCCTTGCAGAGAGATAGACGTATGGTACACAGAGTCTAATGATGACAGAAAGATTGCTATAAGTCAGGGCTACATTACACTGAGTGGGCTACGCAGGAGAGAAAAGATATTTAGGGCTCTCTACAAACGCTGTGATGATCAGATAGTTTACATCAAGCAGCTTGAGAGACTCTTAAAAGAAAACGATTGACACAAAGGGGCAAATGAGGTATAATTACTGTACAATCTTTCCTGGAAGGAGGATAGCACGAGCCAGTAAATGGGCTGCCGAATAAGGGCAGGTCCACATTGCTACAATAAAGCTTTACTGGCTTGGCTATTGTAGCTCCAGGAATGTGGGTCTGCCCTTAATTGGTGGCCCTTTTACTATACCAGGAGCATAGCATGTACTACGCCCATCCTAAGTCTTACCTGGAAGATAAGGATCACTTAGCCGTAACTGAGATAGGGAATCAGCGATGACCCGTTACCGGGAGAGACCGGAAGATTCTCAGAATAGTATACCTGCTTGGAAGACCGTTGCTCTTGTAGCCGCCAGGCCTCATTTACTGGTAAGGTCTTGGACAATTCAGCAAACGTAGGAAACTACGGGGGCTGGTGAGCCAAGCCGGTGGCCCCTAGAGCTGTCTCAGAAGTGGTGAAGAGCCACTTCAACTTAAGTCAAATGGGATCTCAATGAGATGACAGTGTGGCGACGGGACTGTATTAGGAGAGATGCGTCTACTGGAGGAAACATGAATGAGAAAGAACTACTTGAATCTTTGATACCAGCAATTACAGAGATAGATGGTGAGTGTCCTGTTTGTATAGGGGATTTCTGTAAGAAGGTCAACACTATCCTGGAAGCAAATCAGTTGCCATACCGCTATGAGTTTCTAGGTGGGTGGTATGATGATGAGAGAGTCTGTCTATTGACACTGTACAAAGGATAGGGTATGATAGTAATAGAAGCTTAAGAACTTTCTACAAAGGAGAAAAATATGGGCAAAGATAGCAAAATAGAATGGTGCGGTGCAACTTTTAATCCATGGGTAGGCTGCCAGAAAGTCAGCAATGGCTGCGCCAACTGTTACGCTGAACGTGACATGACACGCAAGCCACGTTGGGCTAATGCCTGGGGACCGCCAGAGACAAGTGAGCGGGTCAGGACCAAGACCTGGCGCGGGCCAATACGGTGGAACAGACAAGCGGTAATCCAGGAGAATCCTCAAAAGGTATTCTGTGGGAGCTTGTGTGATGTATTTGAGAATAATCCACAAGTGGGGGATTGGCGCATCGAGTTATTTGAAGATGTAATACGCAACACGTCTTGGTTACAGTGGTTGATACTGACCAAGCGACCAGAGCGCGCACTTGAGTTCTTTGAGAATCGCCCTGAGTTATTGACGGCGAATGTCTGGATGGGTATTAGTGCAGCGGACCAAGAGACAGCAGATGAGCGTATTCCCTACCTAGCGCAGGTTCCTGCAAGGCACAGATTCTTGAGCCTAGAGCCACTACTAGGACCCATCAACTTGGGCTTTATGGGAACAGCACCTAAAACCTGGAGTGAGGGTTACCGATCTGTCTGGAGCTTCTTCCACTGGGTCATTGTAGGTGGAGAGTCTGGACCTAATGCTAGACCTATGGACCTTGAGTGGGCTAGAGACATTCGAGACCAATGCCAAGAAGCTAGTGTACCTTTCTTCTTCAAGCAACAAGGCGGCTGGCCAGACAAGCGAGAGAGTCTTGAGAATATCCCGGAAGATTTAAGAATTAGAGAGTTCCCAGAAAAGCTTCTATAAAGGGAAGATAGATGGACATTTCTTCATTCCGCAAAATGCTTTATCACCTACGGCACGGTGAGTGGTCCGCTGGTTGTGAGTTTTGGGAAGGCAAGCCTATGTTAGAGTTTTATCATACCTATTATAATGGATGGATTTACGTATTGCACGTCGGCCCATTCTGGATTGAGTGTGACTATCCCCCACTAATAGGATATGATTAGAGACTTTCTATAAGGAGAAAGATATGGGAGACGAAATTAGATCAATGGAAGAATATGAACGCAAGTACTTTCCTGGAAAAATAGAGGAGCGTGAATTTGAAGAGGCATTAAAGGACCCGAAGAAGTTTGGTGAGCTCTTAGCAAAGCAGACACTTGAGCAACTGCGTGACCTTTTGGAGAAAGTCGAATGAAGTTTGAATACAGGATACACCACATTGACCCAACATATCCAAACCCAGCAATGACAGGACTAAACGAGATGGGCAAGGAAGGCTGGGAGATTATCAGTACAACTCTCATCCGGGAGAGAACCATCTTTGTCTTACTGAAAAGGAGACTTCCGGAAGATGAAGTATAGAGTGACAGGAACTATCTTTGAGATATATGAGTGTGATTGTCCAAGCTGCTCAACTCGCACACATCAAGGTCATGAAGTTCTAGTAGATGAAATAGCATATGCTGAGTCGTGTGCGGAGGCAGAAGACGTAGTTGCAGAGGAAATAGCAGAAGAGAAGTACTGGGATAACTATGGATGGGAGGGTGGATTACCAAAGGTAATACAAATACACCAACTCCCTTTTAAGGAGTCCTTAAAAGACTCTAAGAAAGGAGAAGTATGAATGGAAGAAGAAGTAGATAAAGCACTAGATGATTTATTCAGAGCACTAGAGGACTGGTATGATGCATGGCAAAGATGGCCCAGGGAGCCCAAAGGAAATGCTCGCTTATACCAAGCGTACCAGAACTGGCTAGAAGCAATCGAGGAAGATACTCAAGGAGAGAATAAATGCCTATTAGACTAGAACTAAAATACGAAGACCTACTACCAGTAATTAGAAAAGTCACCTTCGCCAGCACTGTACCAGATCACGAGACAGACGACATAGAGCTACCGATAACTTCAATAGAGCTCACCTCTAAGCCAGGAGAGATAACAAAGGTACGCGCTGAGTTTCTGCTTAGTGACATGCATTTACTGATCCCAGTTATTGACTTACTCGAACTGACAGGCGTTGACCTAACGCTCAAGTGCTGGTACTGTGGCAAGCACATGAAACAGGAGAACTACCAGCTAGAAGACAACACCTGGGCTAAACACTATCTGTGCGACTGTGAGGTGGAGCTTGGCATGCCTAAATCTTCTGATACTCCGGGAGAGAGTGAATGAAGTTTATACATAAAGAAACAGAAGTCTTCACAACTTTTCCGAAAATTGATGCAGTTAGTCTAGCATGTCCTGCATGCTTACTCTATACTAAGCTCAGTGTAAATGATATTACCTTATGTGAGCATTGTAGAACAGAGATATTTGTAAGTTTGAAAGCACAAACTATTTGTAAGGAAGAGGAATGAGCAAGAAAGAAGGATGGGTATTCTTACACAATGCTAGAAAGGCTCACTACATAGTTGAGGGACAAAGCCTATGTGGTAAATGGATGTATCTTGGTACTACAGGACTTGAACTACCTGACGAAGCATCATCCGACGACTGTGCGATTTGTACACGGAAGTTGAAGAGGAGACTAGAAGATGAATGAATGGTACAACCAGAAAATAAAGGAATCAGCAGATAAGATTAGACAAGAGCTACTAGGTGGTAGGTTATATGGTTTTCCTATTGATCTGACTAATGTGGATGCAGTACTAGTCGCAGCTTACTGGTCAGCTATACACAAAGAACAAGCGCGGCATACAGAAGACCTAAAGCTACTAGGCTAAGCCTTTTGTGGTACAATAGGAGTGTAAACTAATTAGTCTTGTAATTAAGAGAAGAATTTTATGGGTGCAGTCTATTGCATCACAAACACCAAGTCGGACAAAGTCTACATTGGTTCAAGCACGAGTGTCAAGGAGCGATTCTACTACCACAGGTACCGATTGAAGCGCGGCGACCACACCAACATTCACCTACAAAGGTCGTGGAACAAGCACGGCGCAGATGCTTTCGAGTTTGAAGTCATTCAAGACGGGATACCGAACGAGAGCTTGGTCGAGGTGGAGCAACTGTACTTGGATGCGAATGACAACTTGTTCAATATCAACCCTGTTGCGGGGCGACCACCACACACCCCCGAGACCAGAGCCAGGATGTCGGCAGCGGCAAAGAAGCGTGACCTGGCGTCCAGAGTCGGTGGTGGCGGGACCTTCCGTGGACAGAAACACACTCAAGAGACTAAGGAGAAGATGGCCGACGCTGCAAGAGGCAAGCGTATGAGCGCGGCGACCAAAGCCAAGATGAGCGCGGCCAAGCGCAAGACGCATAGGTTCGTCTCACCTGATGGCGACCTGGTAATTGTCGACAACCTTCCGAAGTGGTGCGCGGAGAACGGTCTTGACTATGGAGCAATGGGTGCTGTGAGCCGTGGGTTCAGCAAAAGTAACTTTGGTTGGACTAGAACCTCTTTATAGAAATCTTTAAACTTAAATAACAAGGAGAAGTATGAACTACCAAGTGATTAGAAGTAAAGCAGCTATCCTGAAAGATACCTACGGTGATAACTACCTTACTGCAGGTAGAAAAGGAGCTATGATTGGAGGAATATCCAGTGCAATCAAGGGTGCTGCTACAGCAGCGGGTATTGACTATAACAGCCAGTTCCGAGAGGCTCGCCAGAGACTGGCAACCGAGGTTTACGGAAGAGCAATTGCAAGCTATAATAGTCTCACTCACAGCGAAATCGAAGCGCTACACCAATGGGCTACTACTCAGGGACTGGAGCTAAAGACTTGGTTGATAGAGAGATATGGAGAACAGATGAAATTCTAGATGGAGGGACAGAGTTAACCTTCTGGATGCAGTTTCTAGCACTGGAAGGGAAGACGATGTATATAGGGTGCTGTGAGTGTAATCCAGACGCGGTACTACCAAGTGACATACCGAAGTATGAGTGTGAGGAGTGTGGAGAGTGGATAGACCTGAGTCCCTTAGTCCATTTGCCGAGTGGAGGAGAGAGCTTGAGCTTTCTAAGGAGCAACACCCCACTACTAGCGATGATGTCGATTGGAGTGAACTACGGAGCAGAATACGTGTTACTTACCGAAAATGTGCATGGTGTGGAAGAGAATATGATGAATTCCACATCCATGAAGCTCTTGTAAAGAGAAATGCAGTCGGCAAGCAACATAAACATCTCCTCTTTACAGTAACCAATTGTGTTCCTCTTCACCCAGATTGTCACCTACAATGGGGCCAGACAACCGAGATGGCACGCAGATGTCTAGCCTACATGGGAGAGACAATAAGCTACTCCCGTATTGGTAGATGGTACAGCGAGCTATGGAAAACACACGGACTCTCTGTCCCAAGAGGATTACTGAAACCCCTGAGAACATTAAAGGGACACGAGATAATAGGTTACTGTAAAGGACTTCCGGGAGAGGGGTGGCATGAACGTTGGATAGTAGACGGTACTAAGGACTACAGAATATGGGTAGCCACTCGGTGGCAAGGTATACGCCCTAAATGGAGTAAAGGCGTCATTCCAGCAGAGTATAGCGGTTACAGTAAAGAGTACATACAAGCTACTATAGAGAATGGTTACTGGAAGGAGTATCTGGAGGGAATATATCAATGAGAAAAACTACAATGATAGTAAAAATTACCTGTAGTGCACCGGAAGTTGTGTTCACAGAGAAGTATGAGGACATTCCAGAAGATATTCGGTATCATATAGAAACATATGGTGCGCTTCAATGTGAGGGCTCTGGAAATATGAATATCTACTGTGAAGAATGTTACTGGGCAGGTGAATGGGATGTAGAGTGGGAGGAGAACTAGATGACAATCTATAAATCAGGAAGGCTCAGAGGAGACAAGATTAAATACCCAGATGGAGTAGGATGTAGTATATGGAGACCATTCCCAAAGGGAGATGAGGGCTCAGGAATTGCCTTTGACTTTATAGAAGAGGAAATCCCAAACCTAATCATCCTATTAGGAAAGCTTATTAAGGCAAAAGCAGAGCTCTATAAGGAGGAGTAATGAGCAAAGAGTCTGAGAGACTAACCCAAATCATCGTGCCAGAAAACTTCGGCAAGGTAAAACTACTGCAGTGTTATTGTCTGGAATGCGATGAAACATTCACCATACACCATATAATAGGTACCTACGGTGTACCAATTGTATGTCCAAAGGAGCACTGTGAAGAAGATCAGGTTGCATTCATTGATCCCTTTATAGAAAGGCTTTTAAGGAGGAGTAATGGACTGGGATGATGAAGAACTTGTAGATGACGTAGCTGGTAGTCTGGAAGAATTTAAGGATGACGTAGAGTATTATGCAGTCATGAGGAGTGAACCATCAGGTATCTCTGAGGCATGTCTCGCTGTAGTAGGAGGATTCATTATAGCAATCCTCATTATAGTAGTCCTTGCGGTGGTGTCTTCATAATATGATCCCATGTGAGTGTGGAGGAGACGGTATAATCAGTGAGAACAAATACTTAAAGGATGGTACACACAAGAAACGAATTAAATGTAGAGACTGTGGCAAACATTGGTTAGTAATCGTTGAAGAGACCCCGGTAATAGAACACTGGGGTCTATGGCTAGGAGTAAATGGAGTATGGTACAGTCTACAGTCCACGAGATCAAGATAAGGATTAGAGAGATATGCAAAAACATTCTTTAGTGAGTCCTTCTGCAGGCCCTCTTTCCAGAGCTTTTTACCACAAATAAACTAGGAGAATATAATGAATCCAGAAGAAGAAGCAAAAACTATTCAGACAATGCACAACAAGTGTGAGCACATCAAAGAGATATTGAGCAAAGCCAATGGAATTGCTAGAACGCTGCTTCAGCCCCAGTCTGACATAGGCCAACCTATGAATGAACCATCTGGCCGCCTAGAGTCATTGGCGAATGAACTGCAGATTATTCAAGACTCTAGCGAAAGCCTGCTTGACTATCTTATTCAGATAGATGAACTGATCTAGACTTGCAGCACTGTACAAACTATGGTATACTGTAACTATTGTCGTCGTTGATAGTAGTTATGGAGGTACCAAATGAATACACACTTTTACCCACCGGGTGCGGATAGGGTAAGTCCGCCGCACATCCTCATACTGGGAGAACCAGGCACTGGTAAGGCCCAACCCCTAAGCTCCAAAGTATTAACCCCAAACGGATGGACGCATATGGGAAACATGCGTGTAGGTATGGAGGTCGTTAACCCACTCTTCCCAGAGAATCCATCAAAAGTCCTAGGTATATTCACACAAGGAAGGAAGGAGATTTTCAAAGTTACCTTGAATGATGGTGGCAGTACTAGGTGCTGCCAAGAACACCTCTGGAAAGTAATTACACATAACAGAAAAGAAAGAGAGCAGGGCTATACTGTAATGTCTCTTGGCCAAATAGACACTAGAATGAAGATGCTTAAGAGAGAAGGAAAACACTTTATTCCGACAGTTGAACCTGTATGGTTTTACGGCTGCGATCTAGAAGTCGATCCATACTTGCTTGGGATGTTAATAGGAGATGGATGTCTGGTTGGAGGTACAAAATTATCAACTACAGATAAGCAAATAATTACACAGGTAAAAGAGCTTCTTCCTGATTCTATGGAGGTAGTTGAGACCAAGGAGGGCATTGATTACCGACTCTCAGTAAAAGACAGGCTTAATATAGAGAATCCTTTGAACGCGGCTCTCAGGGAGCTCGGTCTCATGGGACACAGAAGCTGGGAAAAGTTCATTCCACCAGAGTATCTTTATTCTGAGCGAGGAAGCAGATTAGCATTAATGCAAGGTCTGCTTGACTCAGACGGTTCTGTCTCAGGAAGCAACGGCTGCGGGATTGAATTTACTACAGTTTCTGAAGAACTAGTAAACAATTTTAGAGAGCTAGTATGGTCTCTTGGAGGAACATCTTCACTAAGTGCAAGAAAAACAAAGTACACATACAAAGGCGAAAAGAAAGAGGGTAGAATATCATACAGGATCTATGCCTCACTACCCAGAAATATAGAGCCATTTCGATTAGAGAGAAAGCTTAACCAATATTCCCCAGGAGACAAATATCTCCCGCAGAGACATATCGCTGACATAGTACCAGATGGCAAAGAAGAAGCCTGGTGCATTGCTCTTGATTCGGAAAATCAATTGTATGTTACAGATAACTACATTGTTACGCACAACACCAGACTTGCTGCCACATTCCCAGATCCCCTCTTCATAGACACTGAACCAGACGGTGCTGCATCAGCATTACCAGAACCACCCGCAAGAATCTTCGTCCCAGTGTCAGCCACAATGCTCAAGGATATCCAAAATCACATCATCTCTTTAAAGAAAAAGCCCTTTGAAGATGGTGCCTATGACTTTGATGGGTTGCCAGTAAGAACACTGGTAATAGACTCCCTTGATCAGGTACAGAGAGCAGTACAGACCTTCGAGATTCTCAAGGGCAGGACCAAGATGCAGATGCAGGACTGGGGAGTATTACTAGAGAAGATGTATCCGCTGGTGCTGGAGTGGTCAAGCTTACCTATCAATGTGGTGATAGTAGGACACACTAAACGGGTCCTTAAGGAAGATGGTGGTATGTCAGAGAATACACTAGCAGTAAGAGGAGCTCTTAAAGATGAGCTACCAGGCTGGTTCTCAATGATTCTACACGTCACTTCCGGAGTAGAAGGACAGCGCTCTCTAGTAACACAGCCGATGATATCTAGAGGAGTACGATATACCGCAAAAGATAGACACAATGTGCTAGGACCACTAACAGGGAAGAACAAGTTTATTGATATCACATCTGAGACTGGATGGCCAACCAACAAAGTAGCGGAGGTAATCTGTGGAACAGTTCCAGCGACAGATGGGTAAGAAATTTGGGGAGGGCATCTTAAAGAAGTTGAACGACATGCCACAATCCTTCGATGTAATCCCTACTGGATCTATGATGCTAGACTACAAGCTGGGGATAGGTGGATGGCCCAGACGGTGTACCTCAATGGTGTGGGGTGCAGAAGACTCAGGCAAAACCACACTAATGTATAACAGTATGGCAGAGGCACTCAAGATAGATGGCTCTGTCCTATTCGTAGACAAGGAAGGCAAGGCATCACAGGGATGGATTAGAACCAACATTGAGAACATGGGTGCTCCTACTGATAAACTCTTGATAGCACAGCAACCACATGGAGATGATGCTGTTCCATTTACAGGAACTGAAGCACTGGATATGGTAAAGATAGCATTAAAGAACAGAGTATTTGACCTTATAGTAATAGACTCTGCCTTTGCACTATCTACTCCAGCTGAGGAGGATGCAAACTCAGCAGATGCTCACATGGGACAGCTTGCAAGGCTTCTTAGTCAATACATGAAGCATATATCAGGGCTGGTAGGTGCTAGTGACACAGCACTGGTATTCACAAACCAACTACGTAACAAGTTAGGTGTTATGTATGGGTGTCTACCATATCAAACTAAGGTAAAATTATCTAACGGAGAGTGTCTTCCAATAGGGCAAATAGTTAATCAGCAACTCGATATCGAAGTTCTTAGCTGGAATCAAGACACGGGAGAGCTAGAAGGGCGAAGAGTAGTAAACTGGTACAAGCAAGGAATTCCAGTAGACCAATTCTCTATGAGCGACAATGAAATAGGAGAAGTAAAACAAGAATACAGAACGATTATAGCACACTACCCAAATAAAGCTGGATTTGTGAGAGTAGCAACAACTCCCAATCATCTTATCGCAACACCGCATGGATTTAGACCATGCGGTGAAATAGATCTCGGAGATGAGATTCTATCAACACACTTCCCAATTGTGTTAAGCAAAGACCTTGAGCAACTACTAATAGGAAGTATGTTAGGAGATGGATCTATAAGAAAGTCGGGGGTATGTACGGCACACTACAGAGAAGAACATGCATCTAGACAAGAGGAATACGTATCTTGGAAGGCTGATTGTTTTGGAGATCTCGTTAGTAGAAGAACACAATATGCAGGAAACGTTGGCTTTGAGACAAGACATCTTACTATCTTTAAGAGATGGAAAGATGTATTCTATAGAGTAAATGGACGATACAAGGATATTACACGTGGAGGATTGGATAAACTGAGTCCATTCTCGCTTGCTGTATGGTATCAAGACGATGGAACCCTATTAAAAGAAGATGGAAGAAAGAGCAGATACTGCATCTATGCACACAAGATGACAAAAGAACAGACAGACAAGATAGAGCAGCTATTACTAAGCAGATTTGGGCTTAGTGCACGTATCTACAGAAGGAATACACATACAGATATATATTTCACTCAAGAGAATGCGGACCACTTCGAGAGAATTGTTCGTCCATACATTCATCCATCAATGAAGTACAAGATAGACGCTGACAAGAATGTAGGATATGCTTTAGACAATTTAGACTTCTCGTTTTCAAAAAAGCAGGTCGTAATACCGTGCGAGGTATATGAAGTAAGACGAAAGATCAAGACAGGAAAAAGTGCAGTAAGGTACAATATAGAGGTTGAGGGAAACAAAACATACATAACACAAAGCAATATAATTGTTCACAACTCTCCTGAAGTAGCCCCAGGAGGACAAGCACTATTACAATACAGCATCATCATAGTACGGTTAAGACTGGGACAGAAGTTTCCTAATAACAAGAACCCAGAAGGAGTATTCATCAACGCAAGAGTAGAGAAGAACCAGGCCAGATCAGATGGATTGTCCCCTTTCCAGCCAGTCCAGTGGAGAATAAGATTCGACTGTGGTCTTGACAAAATAACTGATATGGCAGAGGTTGCTATAGAGAAGGGGATTATCTATAAAGAGAGTGGAAATGCTCTCTTCTTTAATGGAGAGAAACTGGGTGGTGGTAGAGAAGCAACACTCACTGCTATTAGAGAGAACCCAGACCTAGCAGACAGAATTAAGGAGGCAGTGGTGGAATGAGTGAAAGTGATACAATAACACAGGAACTGGAAAGTGGAATGCTGCTAGAGTACTCCTGGACGTACTCTCCAGCCTGCTGCGCGTGGGTAGCTGATTTTATGGGCGCAACAGATAGCAGTAGTCCGGTTATAGTGTTCGTCTGCCGTGAGTGTAACGGATACTGGTTCACAGATGAACACGGTATGCTTTGGTATGAGCAACTTGCTATACCACTCTCCATCCATTTATAGGTTGCTCTCTACCAGTTGCATTCTTCCGGGATAGTCTATGAACAGGCTCAACCTTACCAGCACGTATTAATACCTTTATCTCTCTAAGAGCTCTTTCTCTGTGATAAGGATGTGCAATGGGATCTAGTCCAAGTGCAAAAGCATACTCAACAGTAGTAAACCCTTCTGGACTCTCCTCCTGTAATCCTAATGCAGCCTCTACTGCTTTCCTAATCTCTTCTTCCGTTATGGACTCCATATCGGCTTTCTCCACGGCCTGTACATATACTTATCAATGATGGCATAGGTACCACCATCAATGAGTATGATGAGGCCACCAACCAGAGGAGAATGGTGGCCCTTGCCAATCTTGAAGATAAAATCGTAGGGTAACTGCCAGCCAGGACAGTATATCACCCTTGGCTTCATGGCTCTATCAGAGGTAGTGTAGAAGTGGACATGTCCAAAGAATGCCAGGTCGGGTACAGGTTCACCTGCTTCATGGCATCTCTGGAACATAATGTTGGCCATTCGAGTTGCAGCAGTCCGCTCTGTATGCGGCATCCAACCTTTAGTCTGAGGATGGTGATAGAACTCTACAAGCAGGTCTTCTACTTGCATACGGATGTACCACCAGGACCAGTTATCTGTTTCGGGGTCCTGTACTGCATCGAGATCCTCTGCTATCCACTCCTCTAGCCACCCAGACCTACCACCGTGGGCAGCAGTTCCTCTTACAAAGAAACACTTGTCATATATTGCAGGCTCATATACATCTACTGCAATGCTCTTAACAATCTTGGGGTTCTGGGAGATGTACTGAAATGAGCCATGCCTATTAAGGTCGCCTGAATCTCCTACTGACACGGACCACACTTCTGCCTTATGTTTCTTTTTAAGTTTCTTTACTCCTTTCCAGTAATCTAACCAGTTCTGCCACAACCAACGCTGTGCTTTGCTAGGAATGAAAGTCCCTTCACCATCTAGTTCGACTGAGTTGGAACACAGCCCAAGCTTTGAACCACAATGGGTATCCGAGTGTATTGCAAGTATCTTCAACTGTTTCCCCTTTAAAGAGAAAGTAAGTGCTTAATGATAATCCCGGCACACACGGACGTGAATATTGTTATTAGTATCCCTAGTAGTATACTAGATACTTTTAAGATACTCCCTACTTTTCCCTCTACGTTTACTAGTCTTTTATCAATTCCGTCAAGCTTGTCCTCTTGCTTCTCATACCGCGTGCCCAATTGTTTGATTTGATCTTTCACATACTCTCCCCACTTGTCCCAACCATTTTGTTTATCAGTGTTAGTCATATTAGTAGTCCTGCCGGGTGCCCATCTGAGAGCACCCGGCCTATTATAAGCTTACCTGTTGCCTTTAGGTTCGTACAGCTTAGCCACCTTAGAGGCTTTCTGTGCACCCATACTAGTAAGAAACTGCCCTAACAATAGAGCCACCAGAGCTAGAATCTGGTAGAGAGTATTAGCAGTTTCTCCTGCTACCTCTACACCAAAACCAGCAGCGATGTAGAGAGCAGCACCAATCACGACGTTAGCTACCAGAGACACCTTACCACCAGTACCTTTTGGCACCAAGCCAAAGTATTTCCCAAATCCAATTAGGACCGTGATCAACGCTCCCAGTCCTACCGGAACCAACAGAACAATCTGGTCTTCCATGTTATTATCTCCTATTTACTAAGCTCTTCTCGACTTCCAATGGTATCCATTTCATAATGGATATCAAACTCTAATAAGCGTGCATCAGCATTATACGTATCACTACCTCCTATTCTGGATATCTTCCATTTTATAATTGCGCTGATAGTATCATATCCAGACATACTGACAGCTGCAAAGTATGCACGTTGATGTTTCTCTGCTGTGCCATCTCCAGCATCATCAACGTCAATAGAAGTATATGCACCAGCAAATGTGCCATTTATCTTGGCAATGTCATACTCAAATCTCCACCTAACAAATCCGGTATCAGTATTTATTGGACACCAGTGAATGTGTGGATTGATATTACTTTCAAGCTTCCATGAGTGTGGCATCTGCGCGATACCCATTAGTATTTCAGTACTGCCATTATCAAATAGAAAGGTACCGTCACCAGTATCTCTATCAGGATCTGACGCAGCACCAGGTGGATTAAGTGCCTGTACTGGGAATCTTAAATCGTCCCATATAGTAGCATTACCCTCAAATGTTATTGTTCCGTCACCTTCAAATGCCGTTCTATCAGTATGTCCACCTAGTGTATGTGCTCCTAACATAGAAGGCACCACCTCACTAGGCCACTGTGCATTACTGTCCAGTGCTAGCAGCCAGTCGGCAATGGGTGTATCTGAAGCATGAAAACCATCTACTGTGTTATGAACAAGTACGCCAGGAACACCAGTAACAAACGTGTGGCTTTCGGTCTCTATATCATAAACATAGCTATTATATGGAATTCGTCTGGCATGCACCACCTCTTCCCTTTTGGTTACTCCGGACGGTCCTTTCGTAAAGCCAACGTCAATAACAGATGGTTTATCCTCTCTTCCATTAACACGCCAGTCTTGCTCCATCCAATCTCTTGTTATCCATATCAGAGAAGTAGCAAGAACCTGTGAGTCTGTACTAAATCTAGAAAACTTCCACTTATCCTTCTTGCCTCCATCTCCAGCGTAGTATCCTGAAAAGAATGCCTTGCGAACATCGGGTGTTGCATTAATTATTTCTTTCGGAATGCGCTTTCTTCTACCGTCTTTATAAGATCTTCTGCTAGTACAAAGATGATCAAAAAAGTACAAAGATAGTAATTTGTTGTTGATTTCTAGAACATATATATCATCTCCCTTGCTCCATCTTAGGCAAGCGCTAACATTAAAATCTTGCTTAAAGGACTTAGCTGCTCTATCAAGTAAAGCCTTATCTTTATTTACAATCTTAATGATTGTTCCACTAACAGTGCCCTCTGCTGCAAACAAACCACAGGTCCACGCTGCCTCAAGAGAGCCACGGAAAAAGCCTAGATTCTTCTTGTCCCCAAGATATCTCGTAAAAGGCAAAACAAGGTGATCTCCCGGTTCTAGGTCTTCAGCGCTTTTATCCTTTGTATACGCTACTACAACTGAATGATTGGGAGTGACGTCAACTAAACCCTGCTTGGCTCTGACCCGAACAAGATCACCTTTCCACCAATGGCGGAACACCTTAACTATCTTATCCCAAACAAGAGTTGTCTTTTCGCCATTACCAAGGTTTTGCTGGCACCCTCTGAAAACTCTAAGATATGATGGAACCTCCTTTGAATATTTTTCTCCCCTTGAGATCTCCGGGCTGTCAATTGAGTCCCAAAACTCCTCAAAAGAAACTATATCAATTGAGTGATCTCTTGTGTCCTTAATGATAAGTGGGCTGTGCTCAGCAACACTATCAGCGTCGCTAGCATCTGCAACTGTACTTGTTGCACTATCCCAGGCAGACCAGGCTGAGTAGTAAGCCTGATTCAGCTCTACATCATAGCGTACTGCCCTTACACGAATGTATCTGGTAACAGCAGTCGAGCTGAAGTAAAAGAAATAAGCACCTCTTGTATACCTGGTAGATGCACCTGTATCAGTTGCGGAGGTATTGTGCTGTACTTCCCAGCAGACTGTGTTACCAGCCCAGCAGTCCCACTCTGCCTTGACAGCACCATCTATTCCTGTTACAGAAAGGTTGTTGGGAGGATGTAACTGGGTAGTGCCCTGATTAGTGGGAGAGAGATGTTGACCTATATCAGAGCCCTCTTGTAATCTAGTGATAATTACCCATCTGGGGTCCTGTCCCAGATTGGCAAGTAATACTACATCACCGCTCTGCAGATTCTCACCAGTAGGGATGATGACATTCTTTATGGTTCTTTTACTAAGATTATCAAGACGAACACGGCACATCCCGGTTGCTACCCTGGTGTCAATCACTACACCTCTAAGTATAGAGGGAATGCCTTCACCCCTACCTGTCTTCTTGATATCTGTTACAATAGGGCGTCTCATGGGAGTGTATCCGCGAAATCCTTCCATTCATCATTTGTATAAGCGTAAAAACCTTCAGGCCTATTCTTTGGCAGGTGCTGCTCTTCATACTTCTGTGCATCTATTCTCTGTTCTATCTTAATGCCACTACCAGACGTAGAGATACTGGTGTTGATTGACATTACTCTCCAGTCATTACCGTCTATTGTGATACGGTCATAGGGCTCTAAAAGGTAGTTAGGTGGGATCTTAAACCTTGCAATAGATGCCCTCTCCATAGCATCATGTAAGACCCTGTAAGACTCCAGCCAGGCCTCACGCTCACTCATGATGTTAGGGTCATTATAGAGCAGGAAGTTATGTCCTCTATGCATACCACCATCTTCATCAAAGCCATCAGACTCATGGATAGCAGCCTGTAACCTGACGTGAGTAGTAGCACCTGTGTCCTTACGGGTATCCTCCCTTACTGTCCGTCCTTCCTCTACCATCCAGTCAGAATCTCTATTACCAGGACGCCACATCTTCAGAGTGTTGTCATATCTACACATATAACGCACCCTGGTAGAGCCAATAGCCCTGGTCATTTCACTTCCGGGAGAGTGTCCTATATCAATGGTAGCCCAGTCCACTATTCTATGCACATCAGAGATGGTAAAGTTATCTACTATAAGGTTCTGTGACTCATAGGCAGCAAACCCTACTCCATCCCCTTCCCAGTCAAGGGAGGTACCGCCCACATCATAGGCGAATGCTGCATAACACACACCATCAGAGAAGATAGCACCGTGCAGCCACTTCCTAGTGTCATCTACGTTATCCAGGCTGTAACGTACTGCTACCTGTACTCTAGAAGGAGCGCTAATCCCATAAGGCATGATGACAAAGTGATTGGTAGTAGCACCTGCAGCGTTGATCGCACTAAATGCCACAAAACTACCAGAGAACCAGGCTATGAAACACTTTCCAGTACTATGCCTGTTAAAGAAAAAGGCTCCACCATCACCGCTCACCCAATCAAAGCTTGCAACAAACCCAACAGGGACAGTAGTGTCATGTACTGTACGGTACCACTCACCAGAGTCACCACCCCCTGTTAAAGAAAGTCTGTTAGAAGATATAGTAGCAGTAGCACCAGCATCAGTAGTCCAGTCATCCAGGTTAGCAAAAGCCTCGTTGATATCATCTTCAAACGCAAACTTATGTAGCCCACCATAGGTAGCTGTAAGCCTGGTGGCATCTTCCAATGTCATTGGAAGCTCCCCATCGCGGAATACGGCGTCAGTAAAGCAAACTGCCTGAGCACACATATTATTGCACCATACCAAAACTAGATATACAATAAGGAGAATAAAGATGTCTAAAATGATTGATGAAACGGGAAATAGATACGGTTCGCTTGTTGTTATTGAAGCACATGACACAAGAAGATTCGGCAATGTTGTCTGGGTGTGTAAATGTGATTGCGGAAACACCAAACCTGTTGTGGGAACATATCTCAGAAATGGAAATACAAAAACTTGCGGCTGTTGCATCCCCAAAGACACTGACGAAGTAGGGAATATATATGGAAGACTTGCGGTGGTCAGTCTCGCTGGAAGAGATAGTAAGAAAAACATTATGTGGCTCTGCAAGTGCTCCTGTGGTAACACAATGACCACAAGAGGAACGAGCCTCAGATTTGGCCATGTTAATAGCTGTGGATGCCTTGCAAAAGAAAGAAGAAAGAGTGCATCTGCGCTTCCTGAAGGAGAGGCCTCTTTTAACAGATACATCTATGCAGTAAAGAGAGCCGCAAGAACACGCGATCTTGAATGGGATCTTGCTAACGATCAAGTAAAAGAAATTAATGCAAGAAACTGCTTCTATTGCGGAAGAGAGCCATCGCAAAAATATGCCGCGCCAAGAACGAATGGACCGCACATTTACAATGGTATAGACAGACTTGACAACAATAGAGGATACACCATTGACAATGTTGTTCCATGCTGTGGACAATGTAATATAGCAAAGCACAATCACACTGTTAGTGAATTCTCTGATTGGATTAGCAGAGTATATAATCACTGGGCTAGATTTAGATAGTGTAAACTGGACTGCTTCTGGACTCATTCATTACTCCTGTAAAACTTGAAACAACCCCACACTACACCGCCACTTGGACTACCACGCCATGTAATCGTTGCACCTCTGTCTGTTGATGTATATACCAAGCCACCACCAGCAAAGAAGTAAAGATCTTCATCGTCTGGGTCGCGCCAGTGCATTCTAAGTATAGTACTCTCAAGAACTACAGTATTATAGGTGGCCCAATTATCATCTGTGTAATGTAGTACATCTGGAGTGCCGCTATAATCTATTCCAGAATATACACCGACATTAACAGAAGAGCCCCACACCTGCTCATCCCAGATGTAGTACAGGTGATCAGAACCTAAACCTACAGCAGGAATGACAGTTTCCCAATCATCTGGAGAATCGAATCTGCACAATGTAGCATAAGTAGTTACTCCAGACTTCTCTCCACAAAAGTAAGGAGTATTCTGAAGCGCGTTAAAGAATACAGGATTATCAGAAAAGTTGTTCTGGACAGCACTGCTGGATTTCGTGAAACTAGAACCGCTATCATCACTAATGTAATAAGAAGTATCTGAAGTAAAATCATCATATACATTGAGGAATATACGGCTTCCAACAACTTTGATACTAAGCATGTTCCAGTATTTATTAACATATAGTACTGACGTAGCTACCTTTTTAACCACTGACCAGTCTGTACCATAATTTGTTGATCTAATTACCCATACATCATCATTATCTGTATCATAAATGCCGGCATATAAATACCCGTCGTTTAACTCATCGGCAGAGATGTCATATATTACTGCATTGGTCTCACTAATAACATCGGCCGCTTCTGCCGAAGTAAGAATGCTTGTCCAGCTGCCCTGACTCTCTCTTCTGAACAAGTCTCCATGATATACTGTACTATCTTCGTCGCTGACAAGGTAATACTGCCGATTATGTTCATCGAATGGATCTAGTTCCAATCGTATAGAGTATCTATAACCATCTAATCCAGCGTTTATCGCAGTCCAAGCAACCAGATCACCAGTAGGACCTTCCATTCTGGGATTATAGTATACACCAGCGGCCCACGTTCCAACTATAGATCTAATTGTCTCCACTGGGTCTTCCGGAAGTGGCGGCGGTGTCGGGAAGGAAGGATAGCTAGGACTGTATTCACTGTATCCGTGACCATAATACCCTTGACTACCCTCCATTAAAGGGATGTTGTCAAAGGTGAACGATGTACCATCTGGTACTCCATCTACTTCATGCTGAAACTGTAATGCCAGATTAGCTGGACTTGTACCAGCATATACGCTGATGTAGTTGTAGCTATACTCTACATCTATGTAGTACCAGGTGCTGATGGCCCAACCCATGCTGGATTTTGTACCATATACAGTATCTGTGTTCTCCTTACGCTCTGCTAATACCAGTCTGTCATTATCAGCATCGTATACACAGTACCAGAAGTTCTCATGGTCTAGTGCTCTAAATATCACTCCACCCAGGTCATCTGTATCAGTAGCAGCTACTTGAACTGCACACCTGGCCCCACCATTCCATACATAGCTAGTTTTGATGTTAAAGGCTATTCCAGTGTTCTCAGACTCCTTTAATATCAGTATACCGCCTGCTGTCTCCCAATACCCTGTAAAGGCAGCTGTGTTACGCATTCCGGAATAGGCAGTATCATCCATCTGTGCAAAGTTATCACCTGTTATCTGGGTATGGTCCCATTCCTGTACTTCATCTGCCCTGGTAGAGATAGACCTACCTAGTGCGTCCCTTCCAGAAAGAATGTAATGGTCAGTAGGAAGAATCTTTGACTGACTAACCGTATCCAGAAACACAGTGGTGGTAGTAATGTTTGTCTCTACACCATTTACATACCAGCCTAGCTTAATGAACATGCGCCACATCTTAGTAGCTTCTATCGTAGCGTCTAGCTCTCCATTGGGGTTAGCTATAGTTACTTGAACGTTCTTGGCATCACCAGAGGTGACATCTATACTAAGTACATTAGCACTAAGGTCATATTGAGTAGTGTTACTTGAATCAAGGTACCCTACCACAATAGACTTGGCCTTTCTTCCGGTAGAGTCTACTAGATAACAGTAATCTCCATTTACTACCAGTGGAGCACAGGTCCCTACTTTATACGCGGGTATTAGATACGGCATCTCCCAGTGTAAGCCAGTCCTGCTTCTTGAAATGGCAAGGGTCTTGTGGGGATATGCCTCAGTTCCACTCACCCTGTTATAGGTCATGAATATCCAGGGTTCATTATCATCGTAGGTTGTCAGTCTAAGCCCTTGTCGTGCTGGAATGAGACCAGACTCAACGTTGTCAATCATATCGAAGGTTCTATGGTGACTCCATAGCCCATTCTGATACCGGAAGAGTGCTATACCCTGCACTCTTTCCAGGTTCCTTACTATCTCATCTCCATCTACCCTAATTCTTGTAAGGGGAGGGAAGTCACAGGTGAATGCTATGATGTCATTGATGGCAGCAGCACCATCATCATACTGCCCCCAGGTAACAGCATCGAATGAGGTAGGCTCAAATGGCCACCATATATAACTGTTAGTAGCAGCCCAAGAACCAGTATCTTCTATTAGTCCAAGCCGGGTATTGTTCTTACTTGTTAAGGTAGCGTAATGCACCTTGGTAGTAGAAACTGCCGCAATGTATATTACATTGGCTACGGCAAGAGCTGTGGTAGCACCGCCCCAGTTAGCACCCTTATCAGCAGAAGAGTGGTACATAATGCTGGTACCGTTATACCAGAATACCCTTACATTATTACCATCAACGGCTAGCGTGGGTGGAACATCTATATCCAGGTCAGTAGCGGTAAGCGTTTGTTCTGACCAGTCCTGACTACCGGCGTCCTCATTGGCAAGTGTATCTATCTTTATTTGGCCAATACCATTAAAGGCTTTAACGACGACATCATTACAGATAATGGCATCAACAGTATAGTCTACCTCTATTGTTCCAATCTCTGGGTTAGAGACAGTAACAAAGTCTAGTGAGTACTGTTCCAGAAGAAACTGGAAGGCAGGGTCACCATACTCACTGGTAAAGTCGTCATAGTCTTCAGTTGCCCAAGATAAATCGCTGGCCGAAATGATGTTGCACTCTCCTATACAGAATTTCCTGTACTTTCTTCGAGCTCAATTGAGCAACTAAAATACGTCTCGCTGGGGTCAACAGCGGTGACATCTTTCATTGACTTGAATAGCATAATGGAGCGGTAGTCTGCATATCCTGCTCCTTCTTCTCTATAGTTTGGCATAAAATATACAGTCTTCCCAAGGTCTGCTGCTAGCTGACTGACCTCAGATTGACCTGTTAATAAAACCTTGTACCGTCTACCATCAAAAACCTTGAGATCACCACCATCTAGTAGTTTATGGATGTGTAGTTTACCAGTAAGAGACCTTTCAGTATGGATAGCAGGTTCATACAATCTAAGGTCCCCTTCCCAGAGTACTTTATAGGTATTGGTGGGAAGATTACCAGTGAGCGTAGTGTCTAATCTGATGTTTGCATATGTGCTTGTTGCCATGTCATTCCCTGTCTATTCTAGTATTCCCATAAGTCTACGGTGCTGGTTTGTGCCTCTGCTAGTGAGCTAATTATGTAAGATATGAATGTACTCCATGCACTATATACATCCCCACCCTCTTCAAATGAAGAGGCAAACCAATTGATCTGGGTAATCATAGTTTGGAGATGACCAACCTCATCTTGAATACGCTGGTTAAGTGCTATATGTGCAGCGTTAATGGCCTTTAGTTCAGCATTTATCTGTGTCTTGAATGCAAGATCCTCTTGTGCTGCCTGCATCGCATACTGAGCATTAAACTCCCTGATCATCTGGAGCTCATCTTCCAGTATCCTGCGTTCTTCTATGTACTGGCGCTGACGTTCCTGGAACTCATCGCCTAGTGCAAAGCGCTCTTCATAGTGCCTGCGCTGGCGTTCCATATCCTCTTCTGACCACTGCTCATTAAGGTCAATACGTCCACCAAGAGTCTCTCGTCTACCAGCGCCCATCCCGAACATGATAGCGGCACGTTCTTGCTGTTTAAGAATCTGTCTGCGTTGTCTTCCGGAAGCAAAGCGTAGGTTCTCTTCGATGTCTTCCATCTGCCAGCCGAACTGCATTGCTGCCTGTTGGCCCTGGAAGGCTATGTCCTCACGCTGTTGCTCGAATCGTATTGGCATCCTGGCTTGCTGGACACCCAGGTTCTCCATGAACTGGTTGTATGCTAACTGGCGTGACTGGTTGTTATAATCCTGTGTAAAGTCTTCCCAGATACGGGATAGCTTTCTTAGCTCATCCTGTATTGCAAAGCTACCTCTTGTTTCTAGTGTCCCTACTCCGGGGTAGGAGAATGTTCCACCAAATTGAGAGACACCCCGTAATTCTAATTGCTCCCCTGCGCGTTGTTCCTGTCGTCTCTGTAGCTGAGCTTGTAGTACTTGTTGTTCTTGCTGAAGACCTCTAGTACCCTTTTCTTCGGCAAGAGCCAAAGCCCTTTCTGTAAGACCCTCATTAAGTCCAAGTCCCTCTTTATCAAAGGCACCCTGCATTCTAAACTGCATCATTTGGTTGCCAGCAAAGCCCTTCCACATTTCAGTGGTGCCCATTGGCAAGCCAGTAGCAGTTTCTATAACAGGCTTAATGGCATCTGCCATAGCACTGATCTTCTTGAACTCTTCTGATGGCATCCAAGACTGTAGTGCTACTAGCATTGAGTCTTTAAAGATTTGTCCTGCCTCTGCACCAGGTCCACCTACATTAGCCTGACCTATCATAGAGGCTACGAATCTATCACCACCAAGAAAGGCCTGCGTGCCACGCACTCCGGTCATGCCACCAGCACCCATTGCGGCTTGTACTGCTATATCTGATCTTTGTGGAGAAACACCCATCCCCATAAACGTACCACCAAGCTGTGCTTGGGCCTGTAGCTGTGGCAGTTGTCCGTACTGCTCTTCAAGCCATCTTGAGATTTCCTCTGAACCAGCGTCGGGTCCAGGTGGCTGCATATCTCTACCTCTTGCCATTAAAGCAGCAACAGGACCAGATAGTTGTTCCATCCTAGCCTGTCCACGCATATCTAGATCAGGGAACGCTAGTGGGGTTTGCCATATCTCATTGGCTCTTTGAGCAAACCCTATATAACCCTCTTGGCCAATCCTGGTCTTGGCCATTTCCGCGCGGCCACTCATTTCTAGCCAAGCCTGTGTTCTTTCTTCCTTTGTCTGATAGGGAGAAGCAGCACGCTGCATAATCTCTTGGCCACCCATGCCCCACTGTTGCATAGGAGCCCATCTACCCATCGTACTAATAGCTTGATTCTGTTGATATTGAGGCAGTCTACCAATGGTAGTAAGAATGTCAGCGCCACCAGTTACTCCTAACCTTAGCTGACTAGCAAGATCTTGGAACTGGGTTGGCTGCATTCCAGTCTGTGCCATTATTTGCAATAGCTCTGGTGGCTGTTGAGCAATCTGTTCGGTTGTCATTGTACCAAGTTCTGGTAAGTAAGGAGCAGCTTTCCCAATTAATGCAGATAAATCAGGTTCTCCAATAGCACCAAATGCACCACCTTGGCCACGTAACTGTCTAACCAAGTCTGCTATAGCAGCAGAGCGATCATCGGCAGAGAGTCTGTCAAGAGGAGTTCCTACCAGTTGCCCACCAATACCACCTTGTCCAGCTGCCCAATCACCGAATGCACTAACACCGCCACCACCAGGAAGAGCACCTAGTATCTGGGCACCCATGTAATCTGGAGTGAGAGAAATACGACCACCAATATCGCCACCCTGCAGCGCTCTATACCTTCTGATCTCATTCTCAGCAGTTTCAGTTGAGCGATTCATCGCATACTGTGTAACAGCGCGTGTGCCAAGAGCACCAAACAAACCAAGGGTTACTGGTAGCCCCACAGTAGCAGCTGCAGCACCCATAGTACCCAGTGCCGCTCCACCCATTCCAAGACCGCCCAGTGCTGTACCACCCATTGTTGCAATAGCACCAGCCTGCAACGCCCAAGCCGCAGAAGGACCTAATAAGGCTTGGATATCTCTTCCGGCAGAAGGACCACCTGCACCATAGGCAGCATATCCTATCTGTCCAGCCCTAATTTGAGCAGCTTGTCTTTGAGCCTGGAAGGTCATTAACCCACCAGCAGCACCGCCTGGGAATGCACCTGGCTGGATACCACCAATTCCCACACCTGCTTGGAATGCTCCCATTCCTGCCTGTGCTGCTTCGGGAATCTGTTCTTGGAATACAGGCGCACCAAGGATTGACCAGTATCTCTGGAGCCGCATTAACTCCCAACCAGAGAACATTCTGCCAAGCCCAGCAGCACCGGCACCTAATATACCGCCGCCAGTAGGTCTTCCGGTAGTTGGAGGAGTCCACAAGCCACCAAATCTTCCACCTCCAGCGCCAGCGCCAGCACCTCTACCGCCACCAGCAATGAGAGCCATTGCTTCTCTCATCTTTATTTGTCGATCAATGCCTCCAACTATTCCAGGCTGTCCTCTTGGACCTGTGCCATACAATGGTAGACCAGCAGCAAAATCAGATATACCAGAAACTTCTGGGCCAGCAGCTACAGCACCTTCTTTGAGAGTCTCTAGTCTCTTTGCAAATGGCTGTACAGCCTTTACGGTCTTCTTTAGTTCTTTAACATACTCATTTGTCCACTCTTCGGCAGGCTTTAATGCCTTATTAAATGCAGCCATTAGCGCTGCATTCTCCTTCAGCTCAGGAATACGGATATCGCCTTTTATAAATGCTGCCTCTTCTGTCTTGGAAAATGCTTTTAAGTTACCTGCTCTATCTTGAGCAACAGTAAACGACCAAGCACCTTCTGTACCACCAGCTGCTGCTTGACCAATAGCAGCAAAGCCACCAAAGCTGGTTGCTGCTCCACCACCAACGACCTCAGCACCACCAGGCTTCCTTGTTTTGCCAAGCGTTGTTTCTATTATACGCCTAGCCCTATCGGGCTCTGGGGGCAGTGTTTTTATATTTATCCCCACCTCAGAAGCCATGCGTGCCATCTGAATACCCTCTGGGGTATTCATTAACCATTCATCAGTTGGGGTTAGGTCTGGTCTTACTCGCGGTGTTTCTCCATATGCTATTTCCTTAGTAGCAGCATAATCTACAGTAAGATCAATATCTCCTGGTCTAATAGGCTTTTGCTCTGGCTCAGGAGCTGCAACCGCCACAGGTAGAGCTGGCGGTTTCTGTGGAGGTGCTACACCTCCTGCTAGGGTTGCTCTTGGATCAGCACCAGCTCTTCTAGCCGCTCCTTGTAACCAAGTAGGTGTTTTAATATCTGGATAACCACCCAGTGCAACAGCTGGCTTCTCTCTAGATGGTTGGCTAACAGCTTCTTTAGCTGCTTGAACAGTTTCTTTAACAGCGCTTCCTGCTCTAACAACACCCAACTCTGAAGGATCTCTCCCGATAAGCTTCTCTATTGGGATGTCCATCATTTTAGCTATTTGAAAGGCTTGTTCTCTATGGCCAGGACGATTACTGGAAAGAAGTCCCTCAACAGCAGCTTCTGGTGTTATATTCTGTGAGCCTAGAGCATGTACCAACTGCTTTGATAGATCTGCTCTCTCAGCACCAGCATATTCTTCTTCTCCCGGAAGATAGACTCTTGCTCCACTTGCAGTAGGTCTTACTTCACCGGCTTGTCTAACACCACGCTCAGTTGCTCTTCCAAGTGTTTCCCCCATCCAGGGGCTGACAGCCTGAATCTCTTCTAGGGAGCCACCTCCAATATGCTGACCCATTATATCAAATGCAGCTCCTGTATCACCCTTACGTATAGCATGTGCGAGATCAAATACAGGCTTTCTACCAACTACACTGGGATCGAGTGATGCTGCAGCCTTTGTTCTGGCGGATAGCTCTGGAACATCCCATAAAGACTTTGCAGTTGCTCTGTATGCACTTCCTAGACCATACCATCTGCCAGTGCCGGCATAACCGGGCTCACCTTCTCCGCGTTTAAAATACCCACCAGATGCTATATTAAGTGTTTGGCCTATATCAAGAGCCTTGCTTAGTTGTGGAGAAGTCTTTTGTACATCAATTGCGGTAAGGCTGAGAGCGCCGAGTTCCATCCTGGCAGCAGTAGAGGTGGGGTCTGTGCCGCGCATTCTCTGTTGCATAGCACGAAGAGACAGATTGTAAATACCACCCGCACCTAGCTTTGTTTGCTGGTATCCAAGAGTGGTCTCTGCCATTTCGTCCCAGGTTTTTGATGTACCCATTCCAGCAATCAATTCTCTTGCCTGCTCTGGGCTAGTAACAGCACGTATCTTTTCTATTTCTGACCGTGTTTCTTGTGCCCCATGTTCCGTTGCCCATCGTCTTATCTGAGCACCAGATGGTGCATTCCCTTCATGGAGTTGCTCGTAATCAAACCCTCCACCTTTTCGTTTTGTGTACTCACCCATTGCAAGTAAGCCAAGTGGGTCAACGTCAACGTCCTTACCCATTGCCTGGACAACACCTCTACTAATACCACCAACAGCACCGTACTTAGCGAAGTACTCTTTTGCAGTACCAAAGCCCTTCTTAGCATACTCCATAGGACTCATGTATCCCAGTACCATTTTGTATTGTGCTTCTGTTAGACCTGGGTACGCCTGTGCAAGTACATCTAGACCTGGGCCTTTGCCATGTAGAATCCGGCGCTCCAGCTGCCTAAGACCCTTACCACCCATACCCATGGACTCTAACATAGGACGTAATACCTTGCGTCCACCAGCCCATCTGGTAGTAGGAAGCTCTTCCCCGATACGCATCTGGCCACCGAACCTGGCACCACCCATCTGCAGGCCAGCCATTGACCTGCGCCAAGATTGGGAGCCAACAATATCTGCTACTCCTGGTGTCTCACTACCAATCCCGCCTCTAATTTGCTCTCCAAGAGCCCGTTGCTGAAGCTCTGAAGCAGACTTTATAGACAGTCCACCAAGATCCTCTTCCGATATTTCACCCTCTTGCCCACCCAGTCTATATATTCCCCCACGCTGAGCTAGCTGTGCATCTATTAAGCTATACATGTTTGATGCAATGCCACGTAGTGCAACACCCGGTCTATCCGAACCAACATATTGTAGTGCTGCGGCAGGATTGGGTGCAGTTACACTTCTCCCTCCAGGAAGATCAAAACGCATCCCTCTACCGCCAAATTGTTCGTGCTGACCCATGGCTTTCATAAACTCTTGTGGATACTGCATCTGAAACACAGAAGAGCCGGGCTCAAGACCACGTTTCAGTAGGGCTGCGGATGCAGTCTCTTCCAGTTGTCCTTGGACCTTTGCTACTTCTTCAATGCCAAATGTTGCCATCTCACGCATATCACGATTAGCAAGGTACGCTTGACCAATATTGCTTGCTGCATCTTTTGCTGCCTGAGCAGTACTACCATACTTTTCTACAAATCTTGGGTGGAACCTTCCAAGAAATTCTTTTTCTTCAAGGCCTATTGTTTGTTTGCGCCACTGCCAGGCAGACGTAAACTGCATCCCAATAGGAAGCTCTAATCCTATTGCCTTTTCTTCACCCCAGAAAGAACCCTCTGGAGCACCTGATTTATCCACCTCCCTTAACATACCCTGTCTAAGCTTTTCTTGGACTATAGGATCATCACGCCTATACTGCTGTGGGGTCTTTGCCCAGCGTTCCTGTATGGTGCTGGGTTGCATAAGATAACTACGGAACGCTTCTTGCTGCTCTGTTCCAAACGTCTCGAACTGGGACGCACCTTTGAAGAATTTCTCTCGCTCTTCCGGAGTAGCCACAGCTGCCACACCAGCGCCCAACTGATAAATATCTCTAACGTCTCCTGCAAGGTAGCTTGCACCCCAGGCTTCTTGTAAGCCGGGATAGGTTACATCTCCGCCTTTTAAGCCAGCAGACTTTCCTGCAACAAGAGCAGTCTTCGACATCCTTGCAGCTAGCTCTACGCTAAGATAGGGTTGGCCTTTTATTTCTGTTTCAGTAACACGAGAGACACGCACACTTTGATAGTGAGGGCCTAGATCAAACCCCTCATGTCCCTTGTATGCCGGAATAGGTGCTCCACCTCTATATATTTGTCCTTCTTTAATAGTTGGTGTTACATCCGTTGGTATTCTAGTCTTTCTAAGAATAGGTCTAACAGGAACACCAAATGCTTCTGGGTCTCTATACGACGCACCTTCTGGGGGTGTTCTGCTGAATGCCACAAATGCGTCTGTACGCTGTACTATCTCAGGAACCTGTGCTTCCTGTGCTCTGACTTGAGATAGCTGTGGTTTGCCTACGCCAGGACCTTCATAAAAGACTTGATACTGCTGCATCCCAAGACGAAGAGCCTTTGCCATCCTGGAAGGTTTAGCTCCAGTAGTAACCATTCCTTCTGGTGTAGTTGCAACGCCAGGAATTGCACCAAGAGTGCTAATGGGACCAGCTCTCTGTCCACTATAGTACTCTCCCTCTCTAACCTGTCTGATGTCAGAAATATGTCTACCTTGTGCAAGTAACTGGTGCTCTGCAACAGTGGAAGTATGTGCGGTGTATGGAGAGATATCCCCATACTGTGACTTTATTGATACTCCACCACCTCTTGCTCTGTGATAAGTTGCAAGAGCTTTAGTCTTTTGTAGAGTCTGTGCACCACCAGCTTGAATGTCTTGTGCACCAAGAACCATATCAACCTGGCCCATTGTCATGCCAAGATTAACTGCAGCCCACGCATAAATACCACCAGAAGTAGGAGGTTGTGGTACACTGCCGGATGTAGCACCAGCGAATGGATCGCCGGGACCTTGTGCACCTCCTCCAAACACAGCCTGATTATGAATCCGTTTCGTCTCTTCCGTAGCGCGAAGATCAGTAAGCGACGATGAGTAAGCTTCTCCACGAGAAGAGAGATTCCAGTCTTGAAGGCTAGCTCCGGCACGCTCACGTGCAGTAGCTGCTCTGTCTCTAGCTACATCCTGTTCAGTTCTAAATGGTGGAAGTCCTTGATTTTCTCTATTGGCGGCAATCTCATCTTCGTAAAGAGCTGTTTGTGCTGCATTTCTGGCACTTGCCATAGCCCTTCTAAAACCATTGACGTTGACGAAACCAGAAGGCACAACGCCTAGACGCTCTGCCTCCTGCATTTCGCCAGCGCTTATTTGATTTTGTTCATACCAAGGCCTGTTGCTTATTGCCATTTTGTTACCTGCCTGGTTGCACGCTCACATGCCTGGAACTCCATCATTAGTATCCTGGGTTGATCTGCCATACCACCAGGCCAGAAGAGTACATTGCTATCCTTGCACATACGCCAAAGGCGATACACTTCTGGCATCTCAGCTGCCATATTGAGATGTAAGGTTTTGCCTTCCATTCTGGCAACCTTCTTTGCATCAGCGTCTAGCGCTTCATACGCAGCAACTTCTAGCCAGTCCATGACCGCCGTTTCCAAGTCTCTAAGATGTTTGATAAGCGGGGTTTCTACCCGCTCATCACTTCCCCCTCTTTGTGCCTCGTCGCACGTGAAGGCTCGAAGATATGCCCACAATTAGGGCAGTCGTGCCTTATTTCGATAGACAAGTCCCAATCAGGGTTAACGGTATAGATAGCACGCGAGACAGCTGAGGTTGCCATCCTAGGGAGTGTACCGTATCGCTCTTTGAACTCCTGGAACTCACCAGCTACCTTGTTGTAAGAACCAATGGTAGCAAACTGGAGCAACTCTTTGCCGGTCTTGTCATCATCAAAGTTTCCTGCATCCGTTAAGGTCAGGAATACTTCGTATACACGTATCTCGCTCTGAGTGACTGCATTGCGTTGTTCCACTCCGTCATCAGTCCAGATGGTACGACCACCTTGAGCAAAAGCATTGAGGTTCATGTTGTCAGCCTCAGTTGCCTGGCGTGCCATGATCCACGCCCTTTCGTCATCTGCGCAATCACCCTCAAGGTCTTTCACATCGGGGCTAATATCACCCAGATAGACTTTTCCTGAGAAGATGGGCGCGGTCTTGATAGTCATGATTTACACCTCTTTCTTCCTTCGCGTATGAGTACGCTTAGGCTTAACAGTTGCCACAGGCTTTTCTACCACGGGCTTGCTCTGCGGAGTTGATTTTATCCCAAAAGGGTCAGCCTTCTCCTCCGGGATATAGATAGACTTGCCTAAAAACATACTAGCGTTTTTCTCAAGCTGAGCCAAGTTTCTCAACGATTGGTTCCTTGCCAAGTTGCTTGGCTCAGCTTTGAGAGCGCCACGGACCATTTGAATCATCTGGCCTATGGTCAAGTTCATGACTGTACCTCCTAGTTAGGAGTTGGTAGAGCATAGTTCGCCTTGGCGTTTTGAATGATGATGTAGATTGGATCACCACTCGACAGTGCCTGAACACTACAGGTTGCTGTCACCACTACTGGCCGGTCAGGAATAATTCTTACTGGAGCAACCGTCCAAGCTGCATTGTCAGTACTCTGGTTAGAGACAACCCGCAACTCATAACGGTGATCACCGGTAATAGTATTCTGTGACGCAACCAGTACATCCAGGTCTGCATTGTAGATAGTACAACTGACGTTACTGTCAGTTGCAGACACTGAACTTCCAGCGAATGTGCTCACATACAGGTCCCAACTGGCTACAAGGAACGTTGCAGTAACCGTAAACGTCCTTGATAGAGTTGGGAAGTCAGTAGGATGTGTAGTCCCGATGGTTACACTTTGAGCAGGTGGCAACACGTTGTTACTAACTGTAAACGTCATATTAGTAACGTTGAACTCTGTACCACCCACCTTGAAGTGACCAGCACATGAAGGAACTGCAAAGTTATCGAAGTCGTCATAGGTCGCAGTACCCCAGGAAGGTTCAAAGTCAAAGATGTAGTCACTCTGCTTCAGCCTTCCTACCATGTCCAAGTCCATCGTAAACGGTGTACCAGTAGCAATGGTTCCAGTCATTGCACCAACTTTACAGTCCTGGAACGTTTCTCCCACGCGGTTTGCAGCAGTTGAGTGCGGCAATCTACGTCGGATCGTGGTCCAAGGAATGAAGTGCTGGTCATCTGTCTGGAAAGTAAAGACGTGCGAATACACGCCTGAATCTGATCCATGTGTTCCACCAAAGATTTCCAGATTGTCAATCTCGGTGTTAGTCACAGATGAGACCTCGCCCATCGCAGCTAGTAACAGCCATCCTACACGGTTATCCAAACGCGGGATAATGGTGACAGGCCCTGCAGCCCACGTGCCGGTAACATAAGTACCGGACGTTAGTGCACGACCACCAATCTCCTGCGGTAGTGGAACCTGAGTCTTAACGGGTGACATACCAACATCAGTCAGTGCGTACCATGAAAAGTTTGCATTGACTGATACATGCTGTTCGTAACCCGCAGCCATTTTCAAATAGTCAGAGGCACCGCCACCTTGCTGTATTCCGAGACCCCACAGGGTTTCGGTGGGCATTTGTAATGCCATAGCATATTCTCCTTACGACGTTTGGCGACAATTCGTGGAAGAGACATACGCACACCAGTCCACCCACTGGGTGTCTAGCCAGGTATTGCCCCCTCCAGATTCATAGCCTTCACGCCTATGAGCTTCTATCAAAAACATGGTGCGACCCATACCATCCTCAAGTCTTGCTAACCTGGAGTCACGGTTGATTGCATCTTCGATGCGTAAGACGACAGGCCCAAATAACTCAAGAGCGTCAGTGTAATCATCAGTATCAACCCTTGCTCTTATCTGTACTGTACCTTTGATCTCCTCAACCCTTGTGCCTCCAGTTGTCTCTCCTGGAAAACTCCACCTTGTACTAGTACTAGACAATCCAGTGACATCGGTATCTCTATCAGAGCTTGGTCCTAGCGGATGATGAATATGGATTGACAGTGTGATCTCATCGACTAACTCGTCTTGAGGTTTGCCAACTATTACATTATTGGCTTTGGATAGATCATCTGAATCCACTTCGATTATACACCACTCAGATACAGCATCTCTCATATTGGTAGCGATTAACCACTCGATTGACTCAGGAGTAGGCATTCTAATCAGCCCTCCCCAGTGGAGATTTAGGAAACTTGGCAGTAAGCAAGTCATACCATTGCAGATGATATAAGGCAGATTGAGCCCTGGGATTCTGTAAAGGATTCCCAGATTCCACCTTGATCTTCCACTGGTTCAAGTCACTTGCCTCTATCTCCAATGGCATAAACACACTAGCGGCTGTTAGATGAACTAGCGCCAGCTCTGCCCATCTTGGAGTATAGATTACACCCTGTTCCACTAACACCGTATTTCCATCTAGTGAATACTCCACTTTAGGATAGTACGCCCAGTAGTACAGGGTGAGATCTGTTGAAGTAGTGGCAAGCTGAGACTCAAGCGTTAGAGTATTATCCCAAATCCAGAACTGTTGTACGTCATCGTTTGTGTACCGTATATCTCCAGGATAGAAGCTTGTTGGTCTCCAGAACTTCTCGTTGCCAGAATCATAAATTCTATCAACTGCATAGAAGTCTTCCGGAAGATTAGCAGTTTTACCACCACTCTCTATAGTCAGCGTAATACTACGCTGTCTAGGAGTATGGTGTACGAATGCGTCCTGTACCCAGTTCCAGGACTCGATACGCATCTCTTGTTTCTTGAGCTGCTTGCCACCAGCCTCAGAGTCTCTGCCAAGAAAGTAATTGAGTTTGGTATTAACGTCGCTCCACACCATGATTAGTAGGTCACATCGCCTCGGTTAGCAAACTGTCCAGCAACGTAGTGGATCTCATAGAGGTCCAACATCCAAGAATTGATCTCGCCGTACCAGTTGGCGGTCGCCCGGACGATGCTTGGAAAGTCTGCGTCATTGTCAGTTGGTGCATTGAACTGAATGTAGCTTCCGTCAGTGTGATTGCGTTTCACAAACTGCACCATCTCACGAGCACCCACCACGACAACCGGATGAATGTGCTGTGCGCTGGTAACATAGGCGTAAATCTGCCCATGCGTAGCGTCAGTAATTGCATCCAGATATGCTTCGGTCATTGGAAGGCGCAGCGTCAAGCGGTTATCATCCGCATCGACAGAGTACACTTCTGCACGCACTGTCTTACCATCAAGCGGGTCACAGCCGTCAGTGATTCCATACTCATCAGTGCGTTCTAGATGGATACTAACAAAATCCCCAGCAGTAAAGTCATCAGCGGTAAATGCAGTACACTGAATGTAGTGCGTCACATCAGTTGAGGATTGGCCAGTATACCACAGGTCGTCAACCGCACTTGAGTCAGGATCAAGCGAACCATCACCCCACTTGATCGGCTCGGTCACACCAACTTGATCGGTGATTGTGCCCGCATTCCACAGGACCATTGCATGGCCTGTATCCTGGATAACCATGTTGCGGTACTGGACCGCTCCACCGTTAATCACGCGATCATCCTGTAACTGGCGCAGGTCAACCAGCCAGTCTTGTACTTCACTATCCCAGATGGAGTTGAAGACACCAGTAGTAACCATAACCAGGACAGAACCACGAAAGTTCTGGCCAGGAACTGGTTGGGCGTAGTTGCCCCATGCCTTCAGAGTCTCCTCTGCACGATAGGACATGCGTAGTGCAATGTCCTCTAGACGCTTTACTGTAAAGGCACTTGCCTCAGCAGCTGTGATGGAGCTGAAGTCATTGGTACCCAAGAGCCATGCATTACCATTAGGAATGAACTTGTGCAATGCATTGTCAAGAATACCATCACGCGCAACCTTCTCAGTAATGCCCACGATTTGGTCTGCCATTTGATCCCGGAGAGCGGCATCAATGAAACCATCTGTGTCGTTGCCGTAACGAGTCGTCATGTTGTCCATACTATCGTATTGTGCTTTTGCCCCAAAGCGATAGCGTGCACGCACCCGTCTATGACGAGTGTCGATATAGATGGAATCCATAAACCGCTGATACCATCCAATATCGTTATGGTTAACATGAGACTTTATCGTCTCTGCGCCAACATATGAATAGTCATTGCGCCCCACTCCGGCAGGCATAGTAATCCCATATCCAATGAGCGGAGTATAAATAATATCCGTTTGATGGAACCGGGTATTAATTAGGCTACTTCGCTCGTCCCATGAGTTCTGGTCCCAGATCCTAAAAGGATGCTGATCCAGATAAGTTTCTACAGCACCTGCCATAATAAACTACTCCTTAGCCACTCACCAGCAGCTCGGTTTGCTTCTTCCAGGCCTCACTGTGTGCAGTCATTAGCTCAGGTGTCATACCCTCACTATTCATGCGCTCACTGATTTCTATGGCCTTTAGTCTCCAGTACTCAGCTGTCTCCTCAGAAGGAGTGCCTGGTGCAGGAGCTACAGGTGGTCCTTTAGGAGGCTCTTCCGGAGGAGCTTTAGCTTGACTACCATAAATCTTAGATAGTCTTGCAATTTCTACCTTTAGAGCATCTCCTTCTAGATTGGAGTTAGCTACTAGATTCAAGATTGGATTTATCTTGACCATAGTAGGCTCTTTTCCCTCTTCTGTAGCAGGGACTTCCTCTTCCACTTGTATTCCCAACACCTCTGGATAGTCAAGCAGCACTTTTACACGTGCTGCTGCAGCGGCTTCTTGTTTAAGATTTTGATTGTCCGTTTGGAGCTGAGGGATTGCATCCACTTTGCCCGTCAATTCAGAGTTGAGTAAGGTAAGGCGCTTAACTTCTGCTTCCAAGACCTGTAAAGACTGCTGTGACTGTTTGTTCTGCTCGGAAAGGGCTCCTTCTCTTTCTGCAACTTGTTTCTTGAGCTGTTCGTATGCACCCTTCTGTCCATGAAATTTCTCTTGCCACTCCTTCCCGTCAGATGGATCAATGGCGGGGGGTGTGGGTTGCGGGCTAAAAAGCGGCGGAACAGCGGCACCAGTAACGGCACCAGTAGTGTCGGGTGGTGTCCCTGCATTCGTCACATTTGTAGTCGGCTCTTCAGTCATTTCTAACTCCTATACTATTACGTCCACTCCGAGCCTTGCGGCTCATTGTAGGAAATAGTTTCAAGCCAGACGATTGCTCGTCCTGCGGTGGGCACTGCCGAAGTAAATGCCGTATTAAACGTAATTACAACCGTACCCCCATTTACATAGTACTGTGCGCCAGTTGTCCCTGCTGCGACGTCTGCGTCATAGTCGATATAGTCTGCATTTGCATCACGATGCCATACTGGAGTAGTCCCAACCACAGCACTCCAGTTGAGTCCATCAGCATATCCATCAGCAACATTGCTGTCGCCAATATCAACGTCGTCTGCACCTTCGCTAGTCCAAGCTGTGTCCACACGAACATAACAGTCCTTGAATAACGTTCCACGTGGGATTGAGAGATTGATTACATGTGCATCACCAGCAGCGTTGCTGGCAATATCTGAATACTGAATCGCATACCCAAACCATCGTGCAACTGGACTTTCACCAATGTCTGCATCGGTTGACAGGTCCCCATCCATAGTCGCACTGCGTGCGCTATGAACAGTCTTAAATGTTACATATTTGGTATCTGGCGCTCTACTCTGTCGAACATGTTTAGCTGCCATATTTACCTCCTAGTTTAAGCGCCCCTTCTCATGAGAGAAGACGCATGTCACTAACACCTCACCAGCAGTGCCGTCAGTAACGGCCATGTAAACTGGGGTGATAGCGGTTGTCACGTGGCCAGCCAATGAAACCTCAGTACTGAGTCCAACCTGACCAGCAGTTGCTAAAGCTACAGTAGCAAGGAACTCATTGCCAGTTGTGCTTGTATAACCGACGTTGAGTTGATGAGAGGAGCCACCGCTAAAAGCAGTTGCTACATTCACAACCCAAGAGATAATACGCACACCGTCTGGTAACGAGAACACCTTAGTTACTGTAGTATCGCTGTAGGTAAGAGTACTACTGAGCTCATAGATTGGCCTACGCATTTTGAAACTAGATGTAGTTGCCATAGCCTATCTCCTTAGCGCCCTGTTGCCTACAGCAGGTCGGAAGCTTGGCCTTAGCCTCCCACTATCCTCTGAGGATAACGGGTCCTTCCACCAAATACTAATGGCAGGAGCGCTTACTATTTTATGAGTGAGTCCAGTTCCGCAAACAGGGCAAGTCACGGCGATTGTCTTCCGGTAATCGTCACGGCTCTTAAACCTCTGCTCGAAGATCTCGGCACACTCTTCACAACGGTAGTCGTAAATGACCATTAAACCGTATCCTCCGGTTTAAGTGGATTCCCCTGATACTTTCGTAACCGGGTGTATGGCGCACCCTTATGGGTCCACCACGCTCTTATCATCCCGTATCTCCTGTTCTGTAACCACCAACCACTCTGAGACGGTGAATTACTGGCACTGTTATCATTCCATTCAGTGGCTACATCAGATCTTGCCTGATAGAAATCAGGATTGTCTTGGGATGGATCTGCTACTCTATAAAGGGCTCCTCCCCAACTTCCCATACGGTCAAACTGAGATGGACGCCCATTGATAACCCAATCAGCATGTATGGTATCATACGCTGTATCGCCATACTCTATCTTCTTACTAGCTGGTGGGGTTGACATACTCTCTCACGTCCCTTATGGTAATCCTATTGGTGTAAGTTACCTTTGATAAATCAACCTTGTTCTCAACAGCAAACTTCTTGGCTGCATCAGTGACTTCCGGAAGATTCTCAAGGGGCTCTTGTTTAGGAGTCTCCTTTTTAAGAAGCTCTGCTTCTCTATTAAGAAGAGGAATGAGCTTGCGCCTAATTGCTTGTGTCTCTTGCATGGTTATATCATGTCTCATTCCAAGAACCATTAACTGTTTCTTACATACTCTTAAAGCAAGAACTCTCTGTCTCCTACGCCATCTACGGTTCTGCTTTATTACAGTAAGAATATCTTCTTTAGTCTTAACTATCGGGAGAGCCATTACTTTTTCCTCACGTTACGGGCATAATTTGCCTTGCGTCTGATTCCAGCATCCTTAGCTTTAAGGCCAACACTCCAGCATTTAGCAGTAACCTTGCTGCCAACTAGCAGCCCCCTGCGTCGTCACCACTCTGTAAAAGAGCCAACGGTACCCTTCTTTTTCATTTTAGCAGTTGCCTTCTGTTGCCATTTCTTCTTCTTCTTTACAGGCATCCTACTCCCCTGCTAATAACTCGACTGTTCTGGATGACCCATTGTCGTTGGACAACCAGATCTCACTCATCTCCATCCCGTCCGTAACTTCTGCTAGGAAAGCACATGGGTAGGCTGATATATCGGTACCACTTGTCTCTGTTTGGAAGGTTACTCCAGTCCCACTACTCCATAGTGCAAGGAACTTTGCGTCTGTTAAAGTCCCTAACTTGACATTGGTAGCACTTGCAGAACCTGCTAGTACTACAGTAGCATGGAAAGACTCTGTTAAAGAACCTGTCTCTGCTGTGGATGGACCTGGAGCTACTACCGTAATGGTACTATCAAGTAACTGAGCTAATAGCCTGATGGTGTATTTGTCTGGAGTGGCCATAACTATAGTTCCTTATACGCTTCACCAATTGGCGTCAACTTACCCGTGTCCCAACGATAACAGCACATCGCATCATAATATGGCTGGCGTGACGTGAACCAAGCGAACCTTGTCAGCCGGTCGTACTCATTGAACATCTCTCGGCACTGGCGCATATAGGCAATGCTGGCAAAATATTGAGTCCCGAACGGCGGTGGCAAGCCCCACTCAGTTACCCAAATCTCACGGATGTTCCAGGCATCCGCCTTGCGGTCCATCCAGTTTAGCACCTTGCGCATATTGGTCGTGCTGAGATAGGAATGACACGCCAGTGCTGCAAATCGTGGCGGCTTATTGTATAGCTTGATGTACTGGTTCCGCATCCGCTCTAGGTATTGGTAATCTTTGCCCGATGGCGCTGGTGAGATTAGCAGCTTTTTCGGATATAATGCCTCCAGTCGTCGCCAATACCGGGCACAGGCGCGGGGCGTCATATTGGCCTGGCTCTCAAGGTCCGGCTCGTTGAATCCGAGGATATAGATACTGTTCCCACCCAGTGTCAGCGTGCCGCGTTCCAATGCCATAAGCGCATGCTGCGACCATATCATTGGCACGTTGTCACCTGGGCATGCCTGTGGATTAGGAGACCAGTTGTAATGCCAGGATGCGTTGAGGCGCTTAACATCGCGGCAACGCTCTGCATCATATTCGACTGGTGTGCTGATCCCCTTTGACGTGTGTGACATTAGTCCCCTACTTGTAACGTGAACGAGAACGGCCAGCCCTCAAAGCCACTCAACCCTTCGATCCAGGTCGTCGCCTGTTCTGCAATGATTGCCGAGGATTCAACTGCGACTGCCAACTCTGCGCGGTAGGCGTCTCGAGCGTCCAGGTAGTCATCCACGGCCTCCAGGTCATTTAATCCACTGGGAGGTTGCGGCGCGACAAGCGGGATTGCGAATGTGCCATAGAATTCTGCGATGAGAGACTTGTAAAGACTAACCCGAGCACCATCAGTCATCGGCACCAACAGTCCTATAAAGTCATACAGCGGGATCGGGAATGTGGCGTGGAGAAAATCCACATCATCGCCAGCCTCGTTCTCCCAGGCCACCCATACATCGTGGTCAATCCCCGCACCGTCAATGCGGCCCGTGGGCGGTGAGGCTAGCTTGGCTTTGATGGTTCTCATTTATCCCCCTCTCGTTCTTTGAACCAATCATACTCATACTCTGTAGCCTGTTCTGGCACAGAGTCAAGGTCTGGCATATAGACACCATCGACGTAAACACGTCCTTCGATGCTGACAATGTGGTGCAACTTATGGTCACTGAGAATTTCTTGATACATTTTGCTAGTCATTTGATTCTCCTATGGTGTACTAAACACGGCATCGGATTCCAGGGACGGCACGTTGTCCGATCCATAATAAGCCGTTGCTGGAATGTTGGCAAAATTGATTGGCGTCGTGATCGTCGCTCGCACAATACCATCCTGATACAACTCCATTCGGGACGGTGTGTACTTGATCTCTATCACGTAGCGCGTATCTGCAACGACCTGACCCGCACAAGCCCAGTTGACATTATGCACACCACCGCCATCGTTGAAGCGCAGGCGGATTGTATTGGCTGCGGTTGCCATTACGTCAAAATAATGCGTGGCGTCAAAGCGTGCCAGGAGTATGACCGCCTCGTCGCCAGCCTCGTCGAATCCGACAAGCTGTGCTGCGTCGTGGCGTGGTCGCCAGCCTACTCGGAGCCATCCCTGCGTAGCTTGCAGGATGACATTCAGCGGCACGCCTGATGCGGTCTGCGTTTGGGTGGCTGAGTCGCGCCCGTCCACGCGGATGCCGGTTCCTTCGAGTGAGTTGGCCGCTGATGCGGGAGTCACTGTAAGACTCACTGGATCAAGTAAAATAGTATAAATATCATCACTGAATCTATCATCAGCTGCACCATTATCTGCGCCAATTTGCAATCTACAATTTGTATCATAACGGACTATTAGCGTACTGTGTAACCAATTTGCTGAATGTGGTGTATCTATAGTGCTTCCTGTACCTGCTTGCAACAAAGTGGAAACATCACGAGATCCTAATGTAAATCCTGCACTTCCATCACAATAAAACCAGCCCCCCATACTTAGAAAATCACCAGTTGATACGGCTGGCGCATTAAAGGCAACGTACACTGCTTCGCCACCAGCGGCACCAACGTTCCACTCCACACATCCCTCAGTGTGACAAAAGCCTCCCGCTGCTTCTACTTCCGTGTCACCAGCACCTAGGCCAAAGCTAGTCCAGCCAGTCGGAATATATGGATTCCCAGCGCCAGTTTCCAGTGACGGCTCCGTGATTCTATTTGTCTGCACCTCTGCCTGTTGCCAGTGCAACACGCCATCCCCGGCAGCGTTCAACAACTGCACGCTCGCTTCCGTACACCCTGCTGGCATCTCCACGCAGAACGGTTCACACCACACCCAATTCGCAGGCGGCACGATCATATACACGTCGCCAATATCCCAGTCGTCGTCGGTGCCGCTGCCCAGTGCAGCCGTGATGGTGTCCTGGTTGGTCCCGCCAACCGCGGTAATCGTACCGAAGCTGCTGTCGGTGATATTGTAGATTATGCCGTCAATGAGACTGGCAGGATAAAAGTTCCCCGTGTCGGTCATCGCCGCCGCGTTAGCGAGTCCATCGTGTACGCCGGTCAGCGGAGGGCCATAGAAGTCACTGATATTGGCCGCGCCTGTTTCGTCGTAGACTAGGATCTGCGCTTGCGCGTTGGCATCCTCGTAGCGCACCGGGATTCGCAGTACCCAGTCATCGCCAGCGGTGACGGCTATGTGTTGTTCAACACCGTCGCTTGCACCGTCTGAGCCCGCCGCATATCCCCACCCAAACGAGCGGGAGCCGGGTGAGTCGTATTCTTGGGCGAAGGTGTTGTGCCACTGGCCTTCGCCCATCGTGATTGTGCCGTCATTGCCGTTGGCGTTGGTATCTGCTACGGTTGTGCCTGCACCTTCATCGAATAGCCATAGCGATACCGTGTTGCCGTCATCGGCTGGCGGGTTGACGCGGGTGGGCGGGAGGAACGTGTCAGTGTAGCGAATGTTGTCAGAAATACGACTCCAGCCT